>ERZ779885.1237-NODE-1237-length-26456-cov-5.126169_pt1 | contig 26456 bp, 24 predicted proteins | sample MGYA00511554_ERZ779885 | MGnify/ENA primary metagenome ERZ779885 (study PRJEB29588, sample SAMEA2160998) | human gut metagenome | biome: human gut; feature: human-associated habitat; material: faeces | place: Denmark | collected 2008/2010 ... | reverse complement strand
AGGAGCAATTATTAAAAAGAAAGAAAATAATCGTATATTAGGTTTTATTTATAATAACGATAACATTATAACCTTTTATAGTAAATACAATCCTATCCTTGTTAAAGGATCAGAATTAATACCTTATTTAAAATGTTTATAATATAGGAAGTGCCATTTGGCACTTCCCCCTTTTTAGTATTTTTTTACTAATTTACAATATTTTAAGCATACCCATCCACTAGGTGTTCTTGCCCAATCTCCTTTTATTTCGTAAGTATCAAACCTAGTTCCATTTGTATATGCTTTTTTTATTCCATAATTAGTTCCTGGACCACTTCTTACATTTAATCCTTTTGAAGTATTTATTATAAATTATCTTAAATTGGTCAATATAATATCTATTTCAATTTCTTTCTGACCATCATCAATGCAAAGCCAAGCAGGTTCTGTCCTCTCCATAATGACGGTTCCAGACGCTTTGGATCTGTCATTGACAGCCCGATCCCCCATACTTTATCTTTTACAGCACATTCCGCCAGAAATGCATCACCTGTGTTAAGTAATGCATCACTTAGTTCTTGATTCTGGGAAAATTTCTCTACCAATCCCTCATATACTATTATCTGACGCATTCCACTCCAGATTTGATCATTATAGTTTGATACAAGACGCCCAAGTTCTTTAATTCTTGTAACATCATCCGTCTGCAATATCTGCTTTGCAATTGTTTCATCATGGAAACACATTGCCTTGCCGTACATCATATATTGTTCCATGGATGAAAACTCAATACCATTTTTCGTAAAATTTGATAAATACCAATTACTTAAAAATCCATATTCTTCTGTTGGATTATGAAAACCAATAACTTTTTCCATACTATCTCCACCTTCCAAACTACAAACTCAAGCATAAATAACTCAATTTATTATAACACAGAATCACAAATCTGCCATATATTTAATCGAACTACAAGTAACATAAAACGCACAGCCTGTCAAAAAACAATCTGTGCGTCTACCGTCATCTGCCGATATTTACTTTTAATATTATTCCATATTCAAAACTTCTAACCTTACAGATCACGCTGCATTTCTTTTGTATGAAATTCTACACCAGCTTACTCAGCCTGCGTATCCGAAACACTGACCTTATGGTCATACCATTTTCCTTTTGTGCCGATCAGTGCAAGGTCGAACTCTTTCTCTAATGCTTCTACCGGAACGTCAAAAGCATATACTTCCTCTTTGGAACCATCAGAGTATGTAACTTCTTCTGTTGTTGGCTGGATCAGTTTTGCTCCATCCTTCTGTGCATCTTCTGCAGTTCCTAAGAAAAGATTTACAATGTTCTGGGATGGCATTACGATGTGGAGTGTCATTTTTCCGTTTTTTACCGTAAGTGTTCCACGTCCGTCATATGCTTCATTTACATGAAACATGCTGCTGTCGGTATCGAATTTTGCAGAGTAGGTTCCATCTGCAAGGACATCACTGTCTGCAGATGCTGTTGTTGCGATATCCCCAAGAGAATCGATGGCTGCTTTGGTATGTGCTGCATAAATCTGCTGAATCGCATCGATCTCACCAAGTCCTGCGATCTGGCAGTCCACACTTTCAAAGTTACCGCTTGCAACAAACTGGCTCTTCCAGGAATCGTCATCATCGCCAGCCATATCGTTGTTGGCGTGATCTCCGGCTACGACCATTAAAGGACGAAGGATCACTTTTGTATATCCTGCTTCTTTTACTGCTGCGATCACGTTCTCACATGCTGTCTCTTCCGGCTCACCTTCCACTGTTCCGATGAATACGTTGTCATAACCTAATTTTTCCATCTGGGCAGCCATCTGGCTGTAGCTTACTTTTGCAGTGTGGGAAGTACCATGTCCCATGAACACAAATGCTGTACCATCTTCTTTTGCTGCCTTTAAGGAATCAAAACCTGCTGTCTTTACTGCCTCTGCTGTGATAGCTTCTGCAACGGCTGCTTTATCTTCATTGACAACAGTTGCATCACTTCCAACTTCGCCAAGTAACGGTTCAGCGATCGTAACTGTCTCAAATTTATCTTTGTATCCATCTAATGCATCTACGAGTTCATCATACTCTGCACCATGCATCAAATGAGTTGGCTGTACTACGAGATTTTTTACACCATTTTCTACTGCTCTGTCGAGTGCCTGTTCTACATTGTCAATTTTTTCACCATCTCTTGCCTGTACATGGTTGATGATGATCTGAGCTGTGAAAGCTCTTCTTACAGACCAGTCCGGATTTGCTTCCTGCAGTGCTTTTTCCACACCACCGATATCCTCTGCCCTGCTGTCGTTGAAGGATGTACCAAAACTTACCACTAAAAGCTCGTTCTCTCCGATTCCGTCCTCATTCAAAGGATCATCCTTGGATGCATCTCCTGTATCTCTTCCGAAATAATCCGGATCAGCATTTTCTCCCTCTACAAGTTCCTTCTGTGCATCTGTCAGCTTGTCCCATGCCGCTTTTGCTGCTGCACACTGCTCATCTGTGTTCTCATTTCTAGTCTGCACATAGATGGCATCGATGAGTGCTGCAACTTCGTCTGCTGCGGCCTGATCATCGACCTCTTCACTCTCTGTCTCAGCAGCTGTTTCTGTCTGTGGCTGTGTTGTCTCTGTCTCTTTCTTGCTTCCGCATCCTGTAAAAAGGGCTGCTGTCATTGTAAACGCAAGAACAAGTGCAAGTGTTTTTTTCTTCATTTTTTTCTCCTCTTTGTGATTTACTTCTGCTTCATAGAGATCTGTACACAAAGAAAAATTTATTATCCAATCCTTACGGAAACAGACAATAAAAAACTCCGGTCAGATGTCCTGAACGGAGTAAAAAGTCAATGAAAATCAGGCTTTTGTCAGAAAGCCCTCTAAACAGTACGACCAATTACTCGTGATCTGGGAATTCATTTCCCTGTACCAGACGATTGGCAGGTTTCCTGGCTGAAAGATCCTCATACAGATTCTGCCTTCCCAGTGCCATGCACCAGTGGCTTTCCATGCGGAAAAAGAATCTGCACTCCCTTATCACAGTGACGAGATCGTACAGGAATCACACCTGTTTCCCTTTTAACCAGTCTGGTCATAACAAAACCGGCTGGCACCAACTGTCTTCTCTATGAAACTGTCATTTTTTTACGCTTCCATACCGCATGAATGATATAGCGGTCTAAAGCCTTATCCATGTTAGCACACCCATGTTTTTTTTGCAATCTCAAATGTGTTTTTCTGCTCTTTCCAAAAACCATTTCACAAACTTTGGATCTGACGGATAATACAGATGTGGAAAGCCCCAGAAATGATCGTCCGATGCATGAATGCACTTCCAGCTTCTTCCGGTCACCGGTTTTGTGGCAATGCAATCCTCTCCATTCGCTGTGCTGTCGAAATAGTGGAACTCATGCGCCTTTATTTTTTCCGGCTCCGGTCTTTCCGCTGTTCCCTTCTCCGTGAGCCCTTGCGGCAGTTGTACTTCCACATAACCAAAACGTACCAGTTTTCCCGTGTACTGACACTCTGCCGGGATCACACCTGCCATTTGATAAGTTGTTCCCTCCCTGTCCGTGAGCGTGTCATGCAGATACATAAATCCCCCACATTCTGCCAGGGAAGGTAACTGCTGTTCCAGCGCTTCTTTGATGGATTTCCGCATGCTCTCATTTTCTTCAAGCTGCTTAGCGTATAATTCTGGATAACCGCCGCCTAACAGTAAGCCATGAATGTTTTCCGGAAGCTTCTCATCATGCAGCGGTGAAAAAAATACCAGCTCTGCTCCATAGTGTTCCAGCATTCTTAGGTTGTCACGGTAATAAAAACAGAATGCTTCGTCTTTCGCTACTGCAATGCGGGGCGGTATTGTATTTGTACCGGAGTTCTCTCTGTCATATAATTTATTTTTTCCACTGAAAATTGCCTGAGAAAAAATTGTAACTTTCCCAGAATACGCTTTTTCTTCTAAATCTTCTTTTTCTTCCGGTTTTACTTCTTCTGTTACAGTTTCTTCTTTTTCCCCAAAAGCACTTTCTGCAATCCCGATCATCGCATCGACATCCACATATTTTTCCAGCAATTGTCCGGCTTTTTCCAACTGAAAATTCAGTTCTTCCATTTCTTCCGGCAGGATCAGACCCAGATGTCTGGAGCCGATTGTCAGTTCTTTTTCATTCGGAATGCATCCCAGTGCTTTTATCGCAAGTTCTTCTTCGATCAGCGGCGCAATGGTATCAAAAAACATTTTACTTGTCCGGTTTAGGATCACACCTTTAATCAGCTTCTTCTCATCATATTGTAAGAATCCTGCAATGAGTGGGATCACAGATTTTCCCATGCCATGCGCATCCACTACCAGAATAACCGGGACATCCAGCGTCTTGACCAGATGGTAGGAAGATCCCTCCTCCCTGATGCCGCCAAGTCCATCGTAAAGTCCCATAACCCCTTCTAACACTGCAATATCGTGTCCCGGCAGTTCCATCTCATATAATGCCTGTATCTGTGATGCATCTGAAAAAAATGTATCCAGATTTTTGGATGGAATTTTTAACACCTGTTCATGAAACATCGGATCAATATAATCCGGTCCACACTTAAAGGACACCGGATGTTTTTTCCTGCATAATAACTGTTTTAAAAAAGCACATGTGACGGTTGTCTTTCCACTGCCGCTTTTTACCGCAGCGATCATAACTTTCGGTATTTTCAATCCCATTTAAGATACCTCCCCGGTAAAATCAAAAGAGCAGATGTAGATTGGATTTTCTCCCTGCATCAGATGATAACCGCCGATTGTTTTTGCACGGGATACCTGCACCTGAATAATTTCAAGATTCGTGATACGGCTGTCTGTTTTTAGCAATGTCAGTTCACTGATTGTCTCTAAACTGATGCAATTGATCACAATCCTCATTGCATGATTTTTTTTATATAAAACATCTAAGATTTCTTTTAATCTGCCACTGCTTCCACCGATGAACGCATGTGTCGGATGCTCACTACGTTCTTCTGTCTTAAGACAGTCCGGTGCCTCACCGGCGATTACCTGAATGTTCGGCAGAGCGAATTTCTCGATATTTTTCTGGATCAGTTCCAGTGCAAGAGGCTTTTTTTCTATCGCATAAACCTGGATCTGTCCGCTTCTCTTTGCAATTTCTATTGCAATCGATCCTGTTCCGCTTCCGATATCATAGCAGACGGAATCCTCTTGTAAATGCAATTTGCAGATGGACAACGCTCTTATCTCTTCTTTCGTCATCGGAACTTTATCCCGCAAAAATTCCTCATCCCGCATCCCACAGGTAACTGCCTTTTTTTCTGCATCCGGATTTAAGATGAGACATATATATAATCCGGTTTCTTCCACATGTTCACATGCTTCCGGCGTTAATGCCAAAACTTTCTCCTGCGGATAGGACAGCTGGAAACCTGCAAGTACCTTACAGTTCTGCAAATGATATTTCTGTAACAGTCTGCCGAGTTTTTGCACATCCTCTTTTCCGGACATCAGCAAAAATGTTTTCGCAGAAAAACGAATTGTTTCTGTCAGATTTCCGATCCACTCTGTCTCCGCTCCGTGTCCATGGATACTTAAAACAGCCGCATCCTGATAACTGTACCCGGTCAATGCCGCAAAATAGGATACCGATGAAATTCCGGGATAGATGCGCACACTGCTGTCACTTCTGCCCTTCAGTGTTTCATATAGTTTCCCGCATCCGCTGTAAAAACCGGTATCACCGGAAAAAAGAATGACCACTTTTACCCCGCAGCCGGATAACCGGTCCAGCTCTGGGACAATATCCGCTGCAAGATAATAGGGATAACGGACTGCCTGCTCATTTTTTATTATCCTTAGCAGCCGTTCTGCTCCAAAAATGTAATCTGCTTCCCGGATTTTTTCTGCTGCTTCCATCGTGAGCGTCTGCGCATTTCCCATACCGATTCCGATCAGGAAAATCTGATTTTTTATTGTTTTTCCTGTAATTTTGGAAATTTTTCTGCACACCTGTGTAAATGTATCCCCACTGTTTTGTTTTTCCGGATTGCCGATCACACAGGCAGTGATTTCTTCCGCCTCGGCTGCTTTTATTTTTTCCAGAAATCCCCCGGTTCTGCCACTCTCCTTTGTGACCAGGTACCTTATATGAAACTGTCTGATCAGTGCGCGGTTCATCTCCAATGAAAAAGGACCCTGCATCGCAATGATCTGTTTTCCACAGATGCCGTTCTGCTCGCAGAGAGATATGCTCTCCAATCCCGGCAATACACGGACAAACAGGCGGTCTTTTAATGCTTCCTTCTGACTGTACGTGGCAAGATCTTTGCTTCCGGTCGTGAGCAGGATGTTTCCATCTGTGGAGTTTAAAAAGTCTGCACATTCTGTGGCGTCACTGCACAGGATCACATCTGAGTGATTTTCCTGTATTGTATCCTTATTTAATGCAATATCCGAAGTCTCCCTCTGCAGCCGGATATACGGAATCTCCGTATTTTTCAGGCTTTCCCTGATGTTTTCCGAAACTGCCGTTGCAAACGGATGCGTTGCATCCACCACCGCTGCCACCCCACTCTGTGCGATGAACTTCTGCATTTTCTCCAAATCCATCCTGCCTTTATGAACCGTAACTCCTTCCATCTCCGGCATGACGATCTCACCATATTCTGTTGCCACAGAAACAATACAGTGGATTCCATTTTCAGACAATGTCTGTGCTAACATGCGTCCTTCTGTTGTTCCTGAAAAAATTACAATTCTATTCATGAATTTCCTTCTCCTGTTTACACGATTGTCACATGCAAATTAAAATACGGCATACTTTAAACCGCCGGATCCGGCAGCACATATCCTCTCGGTGTGACAAGTTTCCCACCTATGATTTTTGTTCTGGAATTTCCAATAAATACCGTTGTAAACATATTCACCTGACGCTCCCGCAATTCTGCGAGTGTGCAGACTTCACAGGCTGTGTTTTCTCTTCCGATATTTTCCACATATCCGCAGGCTCTCTCCGGCTCCACTCCGTTTTTTTGTAAAATGTCACAGGCCTTCTTAAGATAATCTGCCCTGTGGTGGCTGGATGGATTATAGATTGCCATGCAGAAATCACCCACCGCCGCTGCCGCAAGCCTTTTTTCGATAAGTTCCCACGGTGTCATAAGATCGCTTAAGCTGATGACGCAGTAATCGTGATTGAGTGGTGCTCCAAGCGCCGCTGCCCCACTGTTTGCCGCTGTGATCCCGGGGATCACCTCAAGTTCACATCCCGGATGCGCTTCCGACATCTCATAGAGCAGGGATGCCATTCCATACACGCCTGCATCCCCACTGCATACCATCGCAACCGTTTTTCCTTTTTCTGCTTCCTCAAAACACATCTCGCAGCGTCTGACTTCCTGTTTCATCGGTGTGGCTAAAAATTCTTTTTCCCGATATTTACCGCCTAATAATTTTAAATACACCGGATATCCGACGATCACATCGCTGCCGCACAATGCATGATCTGCCTGTGGAGTCATCATGTCCCCGGTTCCAGGTCCCATTCCCACGATATAAATTTTACTGCTCATCGATCCTGTACTCCTTTGCCAGTTCTCTTTCCAATTTCCAGTCGTATTTTACAATTGCGATCGTCATACCATTTTCTGCCTGCTTCCGCAAAATGAAAGTTCCTTCTTCGTTTGCCGCTTTCATTGCAGCCCGCTCGCAGACATTGTCCACGCCTGTCTTTTCTCTTACAAAGGAGGACTCCTGAAAGTCTCCCTTTACCTGTTTTAACTCCTCCGCGGAATAGGTTAAAAACGGAATCCGGTTTGCCATGCACCACCTCAGCAGGCCTTCCTCCTCTTTTTTCAGATCAATGGAAGCTGCTGCGCGCACAAGTCTTTTTTCAATGCCTGCATGATCCAGCCACTTTTGTATAAATGCATTCAGTTCTTCAAAGCTTTTTCCCCTGCGGCAGCCGATTCCTAAAATATATTCTCTCGGCTGCAATCCGAGTACTCCCTGCTCTAAGTCTGTTTTCTCTGATGAGATCACAATATCCGGCGTTTTTCCATCCAGTATTTTGGCTGAGACTTTTGCGATCCCCTCCCGGTTATAAATGGAAAGACCACATTTTTTTGCAAACAGATCCACAGAAAACGCATGATTCACATCGGTTGCTGTTGTGATGACCGGAATCCCGCCGATCTGCCCTGCAATCTGTTCTGCGAGCTCATTTGCACCTCCCATATGCCCGGAAAGCAGCGGGATCACAAAAGTCCCTGCCTCGTCTGCCACAACCACCGGACTGTCACTCAGCTTATCCGACACAAATGGTGCGATCATGCGCACTGCAATGCCACAGGCTCCAATTACAACAATGGCATTTTTCTCTGCAAACTGCTGTCTTGTCCAGTCAGATAGCGATAATCCAAGGTTTTTTGCTTCTTCCGTTTTCGCGCTCGCAAAAGCCTGTCTGATTTTTTCTGCAAGTTTTGTTCCGTTCTCTGTAAACGTAATAATACTGATATTCATTCTTTTTCCCTTGATTTTTTTATCTTACGAAATTCCGTCTCAAAATCCGGCGCATACAGTCTGGATTTTCCGTAATGCTGATGTGCCACAATATCTCCCACAATGATCAGCGCTGTTTTTGTAATGTTATGCGCTTTTGCCGTCTCTTCTAACTGTTCCACCGTACACAGATACGCTTCTTCCTCCGGCCAGGTCGCCTTGTATACAATCGCTGCCGGTGTGTCTTTCCCATACCCGCCTGCGATCAGCCGTCTGCCCAGTTCTCCCAGCATTCCTGTACTTAAATAGATTGCCATGGAAGCACGATGTGCTGCAAAACTCTCAATGCTCTCTCTCTCCGGCACTTTGGTTCTGCCTTCCATGCGGGTAATGATCAATGACTGGGACACTTCCGGTAAAGTATATTCCAGATTTAACAAAGCTGCTGCTCCAAAACAGGCACTTACTCCAGGACAGCTTTCATACAAAATACCTTTTTCATCCAGCAGATCCATCTGTTCCCGCACTGCTCCGTAAATGCTCGGTTCCCCAGTGTGAAGCCGCACGGTCGTAAGCTTTTGTTTTTCTGCCTCTTCCATGACAGCGAGTACCTCTTCTAAGGTCATGTATGCACTGTTATGTATCTCACACTCTTTTTTGCAATAAGATAAAAGTTCCGGATTCACAAGCGACCCCGCATAAATTACCACATCCGCCTTTTCTAACAGACGCATTCCACGTACCGTGATAAGATCTGCCGCTCCAGGTCCTGCCCCCACAAAATAAACCATTGTTTTGTTTCCTTTCTAATTTATGTATTTGCGAAACCCTTCATAATCTTCTTTAAATTGTGAAAAATTAACAAAATTTTCGAAAACACGCTTTCGCTATGTGTCGCTGGTAACGGTCCTTAGTGTTTTCTCAAGCTTTTGTTAATTTTTCACAATTTAATTTAGGTTTTCAAGAGTTTCGCAATTGTCTAATAAATCACATTAATTCCTGTAAAAACTTCTCTGCTCCAGCGGACTTTGCCAGCTCTCCAAATTCATTGGAGTAAAGGATAACCGCGATCTGCATTTTTCCTGCCGCCCGTTTGTTCAGATAAAACATGATTTTTGACAGCAGCTCCTGCATCACAGCATCTTTTTTTCCACAGGCATCCAGTTTCCTGACTGCTTCTTCCGTGGTGACACATTGCAGGATTTCCTCTAAAACCGGATAAGGCACCTGATTTCTCACAGAAGCTGCGGCAAGCACTTCCATACGGCAGTCTCCCTCTCTGGAATGTGTGTTCATGATTCCTCCTGCCACTTTCACAAGTTTGCCGATATGTCCTGTGAGCAGCATTTTTTCAAATCCAGTGGTGATCGCCATATCAATGGTGTCTCCGATAAAATTACTGCACTTTACGCTCCGGTCAAGGTCGTAACCATATGTTTTTTTCATGTAATCCAACCCGTAATTACCGGGCGAAACAGCGGCGATTCCATAACCTTCTGCTTTCTTCTGGTTCAATTCCACTTTGATCGTATCAAGAAGTGCCTGACTGCTCATCGGTTCTACGATCCCGGAGGTTCCCAAAATAGAAATTCCCCCGACAATCCCAAGTCTCGGATTGAAGGTCTGCTCCGCCAAATGTTCTCCGTCGGGCACCGAGATCGTGATATGAAGTTCTCCGGAGAAATCTGCCAATGCGCATACCTCCTGCACTTCTTTTTCGATCATTTCCCGCGGCACATGATTAATGGCTGCATTTCCGACCGGCTGATCTAATCCGGGCTTTGTCACTCTGCCAACACCCTTTCCACCGTCAATGCAAATGACTGCCCTTTTTTCCTGCATCGCTTTCACATGAATGCCTGAAAATTGTCTGTTATTCTGCCCCGGTATTTTTTTCTCCCCGTCTGCAAAACGCACCGTGGAAAAAATGAGTGTCCCGGATGTAATATCGGGATCATCTCCACCATCTTTTCGTACTGCGCAGGTAACTTCTGTTTCACTTCTTGTAATTTCAAGTATCTCTGTTTGAAACAGAATCCCTTTCGGTGTCTGTATTGTTATATTTTGTTTTAACTTTCCAGTCAGAAGCATATATGCTGCTGCTTTTGAGGCAGCCGCCGCACAGCTTCCTGTTGTAAATCCATATCGCATCATTCATCCACTCTTGCATGATTTTCTTATGGTCTGCACGGCAACTCAGCAGGCCAGTGAATCCATTACTTAAATTTACATTTAATTTTCATCTCGAAGTTCATATAAAAGCGCATTGCAGATTGCCGCTGCAATGTTACTGCCACCTTTTCTTCCCCGGTTGATAATATACGGTACATCCGTTTTTAAAATCAGATCCTTTGCAGCCTCCACATTCACAAAGCCAACCGGAACCCCGATAATAAATGCCGGGCGGTATTTTCCACTCTGTATCATTTCATATAATTCGATCAATGCTGTCGGCGCATTGCCTATGGCAAAGATCACTGGCTTTTCTATCTGTGCTGCTTTTTCCATGCTCACAGCTGCCCTTGTGACACCGCGCTCTTTTGCAATCTTTGCCACCTCTTCCTCAGCCATAAAACAGTGTGCCTTTCCTCCGTATTTTGCCAGTTCTTTTTTATTCACGCCGGCAAGTGCCATGTTTGTATCGGTGACAATGTCTGCACCATTTTGTATCAGTTTTTTTGCAATCCCGACCGCATGGGCGGAATAAGTCATGGTCTTTGCATAATCAAAATCTGCGCTGGTATGGATGGCTCTCTTCGTCACAAGCTCCTGCTCTTTTGAAAGAACGATTCCTTTTTCCTCCAGCTCTTTTGAGATTATGGCAAAGCTTCGTTTTTCGATATCCTGTGGTCTGACGTATTCTATGTTTTTCATCTGATTGTATCCTTTAATTGTGTAATCAATTTTTCATTCTCTTCATGTGTCTTCACTGCAATACGATAGTATCCTGTACATAGTCCCCGGTAATTGCTGCAATCCCGGATCAGAATCTTTTTCTTTAATAACTTTTCGTATAAGGGATCGTCTGTCTTTATGAGCAGGAAATCTGCTTCCCCGGGGTAGACTTTGATCCCCAGCTTTTCCAGTTCCGCCGTTAGATATGCACGCTCTTTCCCAATGTATGGAATGGTCTTGTTACAGTATTCCGTCTCATCTAATGCCGCACGTCCTGCTGCCTCCGCAATGATTGAGATGTTCCACTCCGGCAATTGATTGAAAATCTGCCCTGCCTTGTTCTGGCTGCCACAGAATAAGAAGCCCAGACGCACACCCGGGATCGCATATAATTTTGTGAAAGCCTTCACAATAATGACATTTGGATATTCCTGCATGGAATGTGTTTCAAAAAATCCCTTTTTCCTTGTAAATTCCAGAAAACATTCATCTATCACAACGGTTATCTTTTTTTCCCGGCATCTGTCACATATTTTTTCCAGCAGCACGTCTTCTATTGTATTGCCAACCGGATTATTCGGGTTCGCCAGAAATAATAAATCCACATCCTCCTGCAATTCCTGCAGAAACGCTTCGGTCAGGCAGAAACCGTCCCTCTCTTTCATCTCATAATAGGAAACCTCTGCCTCTGTCACGTTTGCGGCTTTCTCATAACCATAAAAGGACGGCACCGGTATTACAATTTTTCCCGGTTTGATTGCATGGACGATTGCCATAAATAACTCAGATGCTCCGTTTCCGCACAAAATATGTTCCTCCGGGATGTGATAGTATGCTCCGATTTTTTCGATCAGTTTTGCATGATGAATGTCCGGGTAATGCTCACAGAGTTCTAAAGATTCCTGCATTGCCTCCTTCACTTTTTCCGGTATTCCAAAAGGATTGATATTGACCGAAAAATCCAGTTCTATTTCATTTTGATAGATGTCTCCTCCGTGTATGACCGGACGCATTTTCTCTCCTCCTCTCTGTCCTAAGAAATAAGCAGGATGATCCAAAGTACCGACAGACAGATTGCTTCACACAGGATAGCCGTCGCATACAGTAACCGGTTTGCGCGCTTAATATCTTCTGTCTCCACCGCTCTTTCTGCATCCCCGATATAAGGCTTTTGCACGATTTTTCCAAAATAACTTGCGTTTCCTGCAAGCCGGATTCCAAGTGCACCTGCACACACTGCTTCCGTCTGTGCCGAATTGGGACTTGCATGGTTGTAACGGTCTCTCTTAAAAATATACCATGCACGCTTTCCGTCAAACTCTTTTCCACAGAAAAAACAGGAAATTACCATGAGCAGTGCGCTGATCCTCGCCGGAATGTAATTTACGATGTCATCCAATTTTGCCGCAGTTCTGCCAAAATACAGATATCTGTCATTCTTATATCCTACCATGGAATCCATGGTATTGACAGCTTTGTAGAAAAATCCAAGGATCGGACCGCCGATCGCTGTGAAAATCATCGGTGCGATCACGCCATCCGAAGTATTCTCTGCCACAGTCTCGATCGCAGCCTTTGCAACGCCTGTCTCATCCAGACATTCCGTATCTCTGCCGACGATCATAGAAACCACTTTCCGTGAGGCTGCAATATCACCTTTTTTCAGTTCCTGATAGACTTTCATACTCTCCACCTTCAGGCATTTCGTGGCAAGGATCTGGTAGGTCATAATGCTCTCGATCACAGCACCAAGATAAGGATGCAGTCTGTATGCGCCAAGTAAAAGCACAGCTGTCACAAACACCGTACTGCTCAAAACTGCAAGTACAAGCAGCATTCCCCTCCTTTGTTCCTGCTCCGGTGTGGTATGTTTTTCTTCCGTTTTGCTGCCGAGAAGTCTCTTTTCCAGAAAACTGATCCAGTTTCCAATCAGACGGATCGGATGCGGCAGCCAGTAAGGATCTCCAAACAACAGATCCATGAGAAATCCCGCCAGCATGGCGGCAATATGATAAATCATGATTTAATTTCCTTTCTTATCTATTGTAAATGTTCACTTTTTGAGTCCTCACATCCTATCTTAGTCAGACTTGTTATCTTCCAACTGCCCTGGATCCATTCCAGCACAGTTTCATATCCTTCCCCGTTTTTCACCTGAAAATCAAAATATTCCCCTCCGGTAAGACTGCTTAACACCGCCATGATCGTACCGCCATGCACTACGGTCACGACCGGGATTTCTGTTCCACGATTACTTTTCAAATATCGCGTATCTGTGTCGTTTTGTATTCCGGTGTTCTTTTCTGATCTTTTTAAAATATCAGACATCATTCGGTCAAAACCTTCCATGGAATGCCGGATAAACTGCTCTCTTGACTCTCCGCCGGGAAATGGCAATGTTCCATTGCTGTCGATCCACTTCTGATAGCAGGGATCGTCCTTTAATTCCTCATAATTTTTCCCCTCAAACTGCCCGAAATCCATCTCCTTCCATTCCGGGATCAGGATTGGCTTCCTCTCAAAAAGCAGTTCCGCTGTCTGAACGCAGCGTTTCATCGGAGATGTATACAAAAATTCCGGTGGGCTGGAAAAATATTCCTTCTTTTTTTCCTGCAAAAGACGGATTCCTGTTTCAGACAACGGTTCGTCTGTTTTTCCAAGATAACGGTGTTCTCCGTTCGCCTGTGTCATGCCATGTCTGATCCATGTGATTTTTACTTTTATTTTATCTTCTGTCCCATTCCACATATGATGCGCTCCACTGTCTCCGCTTCCTCTGCAAGCCGGATCAATAATCTGCCGACACGTTCCCTGTATTCCCGCTCCTGCTTCTCCATCGGTACAATGCCGTTGCCGATCTCGTCGCAGATAAAGATACAATCCGGGTGTTCCTTATAATATTGCAGCACGATCTCTTCCGCCGGTTTTCCCTCCTGTAAAAGCTGTTTCACCCAGAGATGCAGATCATTTACAACAGGCACCTCCTGCCCTTTCAGCTTTTCCTGCACATAGGCAAGCTTGCCCTGCGCATATCCTCCGATATATAATTGCATGCTTTTTCTCCCCTTCTGCCGAATACTATTTTAAAAGTTACAGGAAATATCCGGCCACCGCAACCGCAGCTGCCGCAGCCGCCTCACAGACTGTCACAAAAAATCCGGCCGTGTCACCTGTGATACCACCAAGCTCTTTGTAACTTTTCTTTTTAAAATAAAAGAAACTGAGCAGCGCCGCCCCGATTGCCGCGGCTCCATACCATCCGGATACGAGCAGCATAAGTACCACACAAAGCACTGCCTGAAAATATAAGGCTGCTTTTACCCTGACTTTCTGTGCACTGGAAGCAAAGGTATACAAAAGCCCCTCTTTTTTTGCCGGCTGCAATGTCATAACTGCAATCCCACTAAAGCATCTCGCCAGAAAAAATACGGCTGCAAGCGCAGACACTGCCTTTTGGGTATGTATTTCTGAAATTGCTGCGATATCGATCATATAATAAAGAGCCAGCATGATCGCCGCAAACGCACCGATATGGGAATCTTTTAAAATCTCCAGCTTTTTTTCCCGGCTCTGGTACGAATGAAATGCGTCCATCGTGTCCATGTACCCATCCACATGAAATCCACCGGAGATCATTAACGGAATTGCCGCACCGATCAGTGCATAGCAGACATTTCCTACCGCAAATTTCTCACATAACACCGCCCATCCGAAAAAAAACAGTCCGATCACCCCTCCGATCCACGGAAAAAAGCACATCATATACTCCATGTCCTCTTCCTTCCACTCGAACTGCGGCACGGGGATTTTAGAATAAATGGAAAATGCGATTGCCATCGCTTTTAATAATTTCATAACTTCATCCTTTCAACTCCACCGGAATTCCGACCACGACCTCTGCCACCCGGTCTGCCAGACGCGCAAGTGCTGCATTGATCCTGCCAAGTGCTCTCAAATACTCCATTGTTCCGGCGTCATAGATTACACCATCCTCAAATACATTGTTCGTGACGATCACAAGGTTGTCGAGTTTCTGTGAAAGAGTCTGTATCTCAGATACAATTTTTTCAACTACTTCCTCCTCGGATTTCATGCCGTCTTTCGTGAACATTTCGTTTGCTGTGAGATTTGACATACACTCAAGAAGCGCCGATTTCTTTTCTGAGCTGCACTGCCCTTTCCTCTCTGCTTCCTGCCGGTATTGCGCCTGCCCTGGTTCTCCAGCACATACAAACTGGATTTTTCCTACATTCATCGGGCTTTCGATCGTAAGAAACCCTTTTCCTGCCCGCAGTTTCCGATGCCGCTCTACTTTTTTTTCGCCCTCTGCATCATAAATCTGCATGGTTGCAATATAATATCTGATTCCTTCGCAGGAATACAGCAGGCTTTCTGCATATGCAGATTTTCCGCTGCCGCTTCCCCCTGTCACCAATGTGATCATCCTGATAACTGCACCTTTCTGTCACATGTAAAAAATATGTTCACACTGACTTTATCAAAACCTGTGATACTCCTCAATTTTAAAATCGCTAAAAGTAGCCCCTGTCTCATATAAACTCATGGCAATATCTAACAGGGAAAACATCATGACTGCCCCCGTTCCCTCTCCTAATGCAAGTCCTGCATCCAGAACCGGAGAAAGCCCCAGCTCCCGCATCAAAAGTTCCGAAGCCGGTTCCTTTCCTTTGTGGGAGGGAATGATAAATTCTTTTGTTCCCGGACAAAGCCGCTCTGCTGTAAGCGCTGCCACCGCACTGATGACACCGTCTGCCACGATCGGCATATGGTATTTTGCACCACCTAAAAACACACCGCAAAGCCCTGCGATATCCAGCCCGCCGACCGAGCATAAAATACGCATCGGCTCTGTCCCTCTCAACTGATATTTTTCCAATGCATCAGCAATTACCCGTCTTTTTGTTGCAAGCCCTTCATCACTTAACCCGGCACCACGCCCTGCCACGATCTCTGGCGGAACGGAAAGCAGAGCTGCTGCCATCGCTGCACTTGTCGTCGTATTGCCAATTCCCATCTCTCCGGTGCCAAGCAGCGTATATCCAGCTTCTTTGCACTCTTTTACAAGTTCCATCCCAACCCGGACCGCCTGCATGGCTTCTCTCTCTGACATCGCAGGTTTTAGCAGAAAATCATTTGTACCTTTTTTTACTTTTCTGCTGATGACTCCCGGAAAAATCCGGTCGGTGTTCACACCGATATCCACCGGAAAAATCTCTGCGCCAACTGTTTGCGCCATTTTGCAGACCGAAGTATTTCTTTTTCCGAGATTCTCTGTCACCGCTGCCGTGATCTCCTGACCGGACTGGCTGATGCCTTCCGCCACAACGCCATTATCTGCGCACATGACGATCACTGCTTTTTTCGCAATATCAATCTCTGGCGACCCAAGAATTGCCCCGATTCTTGCGAGAAGTCCCTCAAACTCCCCCAGACCATCCAGCGGTTTTGCCACACGATCCCAGTTTGCTTTGATTTCCTGCCCGATTTTTTTATCCGGTTCCTCTATTTTAAATTCCATTATTTTTCCTCTTTATGCACTGCACATTTTCGTTACTGTTCACTCGTACCTCGTTCCAGTAACAACAGTTCTGTTTTAAATCGCAGCTTCCCGCAGCATTGCATACACTGCTTCCATATCCATGGATTGCCGCAGACCGTCTGCAAGTTTATCATACTGCATCTGCTTAAACTGCCCGTAACTTATCATCTGTCCGGTATCCAGCACCACACCCTTCCGAGCAGCCAGGATACCAACCAGTGTCTCTGCCAGCGTCCCCTCGTCAAAGATGCCGTGAACATAGGTTCCATATACGTTACCGGAAAAGATTCCGTCGTATTTTACACTGCCATCTGCTTCGTTTTGTATTCTGCATACATAGCCTTTTTCGTCACTTCTGCTTTCCGGCTGTCTGACATTCTCACTGTCTACGGTACTGCCCATGTGGATCTCGTATCCGCGCACGCTCTTTCCGGAAAGTCCGGAGAGTGCTCCGGAAATTTCTCCAAAAGTTCCCGTTACCTGTGTTCTTGTTTTTTCCTGTTTCAGCTCCGTCGCAGCCGGAAGCAGTCCCATGCCCTTCATGCTTCCACCGTTTTCCACCTGATATGGATCGCTGATCGTCTCACCCAGCATCTGATATCCGCCACAGATTCCAAAAACAATGGTATCCTGCGCTTTCTTTTTGATCAGCGCCTCCAGACCATTTTCCCGCATCCATTTCAGATCTGCCATTGTATTTTTGCTACCCGGAAGCACGATCATGTCCGGGTGGTGTAAGTCTCTCACACTGTCCACATAGCGCACGGAAACCTGCCCGATCTGCTCTAAGACAGACAGATCCGTAAAATTGGAAATTCTTGGATAACGGATGACTGCAATATCGATCAGGCCTTCCTCCCTGCGGTCAAATCTGCTGCTTAAGCTGTCCTCGTCATCAATGGACAGCTCCATATAAGGCACAACGCCCACGACCGGCACATGTCCCCGCTCCTCCAGCATCACAACGCCCGGATCTAATATAGTTTTATCCCCGCGGAATTTATTGATGATGAGCCCTTTTACACGTTCCTTTTCCGTTTTTTCGAGCAGCATCAGTGTTCCGAGAAGCTGTGCAAACACGCCGCCCCGGTCAATGTCTCCCACAAGAAGCACCGGTGCATCCAGAAGCTCTGCCAATCCCATATTGACAATGTCATTTTCCCTCAGATTGATCTCTGCCGGACTTCCTGCGCCTTCGATCACGATAATATCGTTGTCTTTTTCTAACTCCCGGAATGCCTTTTTGATTTCCGGGATCAACTGTTTTTTATACGCAAAATAATCTCTGGCGCTCATATTCCCAAGCACTTCACCGTTCACGATCACCTGTGAACCGACATGAGTGGTCGGTTTTAACAGGATCGGATTCATTGCAGCTACCGGCTCCACCCCTGCTGCCTCCGCCTGCATCACCTGTGCGCGTCCCATCTCAAGCCCTTCCTTTGTGATAAAAGAATTCAGTGCCATATTCTGGGATTTAAAAGGTGCCACCCGGTATCCGTCCTGTCTGAAAATCCTGCAGAGTCCTGCCACGATCAGGCTCTTTCCTGCGTTTGACATCGTGCCCTGCACCATGATCACTTTTGCCATAATTCTATCTCCATTCCACAGTCTTCTGCCTCCTGCAAAAGCTGTCTGTTAAGCACGTTCTGTGATCCAAATACCGTCTGGCAGCAGATCACCTTTCTGCATGCGCACATCACCTGTTTTGCCGCCTCATAATGTTGCCTCTCAAAGTCCTGATACGCCTCCGCAGCGATCACCTGCACCGCAAGCGCTTCTGCCGCCGGATAATCAATATCATTTTTTCCTAAGATCCCCACTGCAAATGGAATCCCATTTCTCTGAAGCTGCCGGAACAGGAAACTTCCCGTACCATTTCCGGCGATCACAAATACCTCCGGTATGCCACCGCACTTTTTCAGTTCCACGCAACCGCTTTTCTCCTGAAACGTTCCGTCCGTGATCTCATAAAGCTGATCGACAAATCCATCGGTAAAGACTTCCTCCGGCGTGCCATAATGCTCAATGTTTTTCCCTTTAACGCAGACAATTTTGTCCGACACACGCTCTGCAAGATCAAGTTCATGCAGCGATATGAGAACACCGATTTTTTTCTTCCGCGTCATCTCCTGCAGCATGGATAAAAATTCGAGTTTGTACTTTACATCCAGATAAGATGTCGGCTCATCAAGGATCAGAATCTCCGGCTCCTGACACAGCGCCTTTGCAAGCAGTACACGCTGTTTCTGCCCATCACTCAGACTCATAAAATTGCGTTCTTTTAACGGTGAGATGCGGATCTGTTCCATGCACTGCGCCACCACCGCCTCATCTTTTGGTGTCAGGATGCCAAGTCCTCCGGTATACGGATATCTCCCCATCGCCACAACGTCTGCCACTGTCATCAGCTCCGGTGTGATGCGCTCTGTGAAAACAATGGACATTTTCTTCGCCAGTTCTTTTTCCGGCAGTTCACACAGCCTGGTGTTTTCCACATAAACACTGCCGCAGATCTCCTGCAGCTGCTTTGCGATAGTCTTTAAAATAGTGGATTTTCCTGCCCCGTTTGGTCCGATCAATGTCACGATCTCTCCCCTTTTCAGAGAAATCCCTATCTCCTTTATCAGTTCTTTTCCGTGATATCCAACGGACAGTCCGTCCGTGTGTAAAAGTTCCCGTTCTTCCATTCCGTTCCTCATTTTCCATTGTCAAGATATTTCATTACCTACCGAATGCCTGGATGCATGCTTCTCACAATTTCAATTTTTCTTCCTTAGTACCGCTCCTGTCGCTGCTTCAACATGACTGCGATCATTACCGGTGCGCCAAAAATCGCTGTCACGGTACTGATACTCATCTCCGTCGGTGCGAACACCATCCGCGCCAGAAGATCACAGAACATGCAGAATACTGCCCCACCTAAAAAACATGCCGGTATCATGATGATCGGTTTTGCCGTCCGGAATAACCGCTTTACCATCTGCGGCACCGCGATCCCGACAAACGACACCGGTCCTGCAAACGCTGTTACCACTGCGGATAAGATGCTCGATAAGATCACGAGCAATACGCGGAACATTTTGATATTGACACCCATATTTTTTGCGTAAATCTCTCCTAACTGGTACGCTTCCATCGGTTTTGACAAAAAGAATGTCAAAATGCCGGTAACGGCTACAACAAACACGATCGTTTTCACATTCTCCCATGTGATGCCGGAAAAGCTTCCCATCGACCAGTTATGAAGATTCACAATGTCAGAATCCTCTGCAAATGTCACAAGAAAATCTGTGACTGCCGAACAGATATAGCCGATCATCACTCCGATCAGCACTAAAAATGACATATTCTGAACTCTCGGTGACATCAGAAGCACACAAAACATTGACATCATAGATCCTGCGAACGCCGCCACGATCAGATCCACAGAAGATAGTGTTCTGGAATATCTTAAGAACACGATCGTCACGACCGCCACAAATAATTTTGCCCCGGAAGAAATACCAAGGACAAACGGTCCTGCGATCGGATTGTGAAAAAAAGTCTGCAGCAGATACCCGGACAACGCCAGCGCACCGCCGAGCAGGATTGCCGCAAATGTTCTCGGGATACGGATCTGAAAGAGAATGGCTGCATAAAGTTCATCCTGTTCCCCCCTGAACTGTCTCCAGATATCTGAGAGCGGAATCTGCACACTTCCGGCACATACACTGACGATAAAAAAGAGTACTGATAATGTGATCAGAATGACAAAACAGACCGTATATCTTATTTTTCTATTTGAGCTTATACATGTAGGTAAGTTCATCCGTATCCTCCGAGTTCAGCATCTCATGAAAATCATGGATAATGCTTCCGGTATCCATGGTATCCTGATAAAGATTTTTCCCGATACACCATACATTTCCATTCTGGACTGCTTTAAAATCTGCAAAAAGACTGTTTTTCGCCAGCAGATCATCAATGGAAGCAAGATTGCCGTCGATCGTGCTGTTGTAGACAAGATAGTCTGCATCTTTTGCCTGCGCATAAAATTCTTCCATCTGCATATTGACACTGGAAGCTGCGTTATCTTCCCCCTTTAAATTCCGGAACACATACTCCCCACCGGCAATGTCTATCATTTTCGGAACATAGTCATTGCTCTTTCGCACACTGACCGTTCCTGCTGCTGTAACATAGAAAAATGCAACCGTCTTTCCGGTAGCTTTCACATCAGAAAGCTCTTTCACATACTGTTTCTGTTCCTCAAATGCTCTCACCGCCGCATCCTCATTTCCGGTCAGCACTCCATAAAGCTTTACCCACTCGGTCCTGCCGAGCGGATCAGACTCATAGCTGGAATGATCGACTAAAACCGGAATGCCAAACGATTCCAGATTCTCCTTTACCTCCGGTGAATGTCCGATCATCGTTGACTCAATGGCAAGCCTGCACTCTTTCGAACAGATCAGTTCATAATCAGGTGCATTATACTTTCCGGCATATACGATCTGTCCGCTCTCCATTGCCGCCTTTGCCTCCGGGATCTCCCATTTTTCTTCAGGCAGTCCGGACAGGCAGATGTGATCCAGTGCACCGATACTGCAAAACATATCCATAGCCGCAGAGGCAACCAGATAAATATCGGACACCGGGGCATTTAAGACTGTGATCCCATTCTCTAAATCCTCCGGTACCTGTTCCCCTTCGGTATTCAGCAAAAATCTGCTTCCATCCGATATGGAAATCAGTGTAAAACCGTTCTCATAATAATCCACTGCAAACTCTGTGGCATAATCTAAATCCATGCTCTTTTCATAATTCAGTTCACTGCTGATCTCATGATCCCCACTCTTCCAGGAGGTCTGGCTGTCTCCACAGCCCGATATCTGGATGCAGGCAAAAAGCAATATACACCACAGACCGATTTTTTTTATCTGCTTCATTCTTTTTTTCCTTTTCTCTTCCGATGTATCTGCCACGCTGTGATACTTACTGCAATCACGGCTGCGACGTAGACAACTGCGATCACTTCCATCGGTTTTTTCCCGGCGTTTGCAATGGAAGCACTGTCGAGCAGAATCGTATATTCAATCTCATGCGGCACGCTCATGGCTGTCGTATCTGCCGTTACCGGCACTTCTTTGTCAAAAGCAGTCACAGGCAGTTCGAAAACAGAATTGCCCTCTGTATTGACCGGAAGATAAGTCTCTCCGTCCATCGTCATATAGTCATAATTAGGGCTGCTCCACTCGATCTCGATGACGGCCTTCTCATCCTGCACCTGCAGAATTGCCGGTGATGTGACAGACGCCCTGCCGCTTCCCCCTGTCAGCTGCACTTCAATCTCATACTCTCCATCCGGGAGATCAACCTGTATTCCTTTTTCCCATACTTCGGTTCCGTTTCCGTTGCTTTGCATTCTGTTTTTCTCTCTTTCCTGTTCGACGGTCTGTTCCAGATGATGTTCTATGGAGTCCTTCTGCCTGAATATGAAAAAAGCGTCTCTTTTTCACAAAAGAAACGCTGCACTCAAATCACAATATAAAATTTTTCCTGTCCTATCTTACAAAAATGATCTAAAAACAGGTCAAATTTTCTCATCCGTACAGCCAGTTACTCGTGGCGTGGAAACATTTTTGTTTCCCGTACAACAATCAGGCAGGTCTCCTGACTTACAGATCATCATGCATTGCCCTCTTCCCGGCTGCCCAGTGAGTTTTTGGCATGCACTCCCTAAATACAGTGACGAGTTCGTACAGGATTCGCACCTGTTTCCCTTTTCACCAGATCCGGCAGAGTGAGGTCACCCTGCCTATCTGACACCTGTTTGTTTCATTATCAAGTTCGTTTGAACTATAACATATGCTTTTAAAAATATCAATCGTTTTCCAAAAACCTATTCAACACTGGCAAAACTATTCGCAGCGATCATCTTTTTCAATTGTGTGGCAGCCTCCTTAAATGGGTGCGTGCTGTCATAGATCAGACAGATATTCCGGGACGGTATCTTCTCACACAGGGGTATCTCTGACACCTCTCCCCTGTCAATCGCATCCTTTGCCATCGGTTTTGGTATAAAAGCCAGCCCCAGTCCGCTTCTTACCAGTGGAAGGATCTGATCCGCCGTTGCAGTCTCTGTATCCGGCTCAAAGTCCAGACCATAAGAAGCAAATAACTGCCTGTAAAACTGAAAGGTCACCGTCTCCTTTCCAAGACAGATGAGCGGATATTGCATAATCTCCTCAAATGTTGTTTGCCTTCCTGCCAGATGCCCGAACTCTGTTCCACCGATCAGTATTTCCTGATATGGATGAAGCATTGTCATGTGGAGCGGTGCATCCGCTTTTACAGGTGTGGAAACGACTGCAAAATCAACCGTTCCCCTTCTCACCGCTTCCACCGCCTGCGGTGTGGAATGATTGTAGATCTTCAGCCGGATTCCCGGGTATGTATTGTGAAACTCTTTTAACTTATCCAGAAGGAACAAATTTAACGCGGTCTCACTGGCTCCGATTGCAATACTCCCATGGGACAGTCCCACACATTCTGCCAGTTCCTCCTCTGCCGTAAAAAGCTGTTCCATGGCCGCTGCTACATGTGTATACAGCTTTTCCCCTTCCGTAGTCAGAAAAACTCCACGGTTCGTCCGCACTAGAAGCGTACAATGAAGCTGCTGTTCCAGACAGTTCATTGCCCTTGTCACATTCGGCTGGCTGTTTCCCAACACCCTTGCAGCCCTCGTAAAATTATTGTATTTCGCAACGTAATAAAAAATTTTATAATACTCAAAATTCACATCCATAGCTCGCCCTCAATCATATCAAATTATTATTTCTGCTATATCAATTATAGCTTTCACATATTTCTATTTCAATAGTATAATTTTAGCGAAAAAAAGAAAAGGAAGCGATTCATTTATGGCAGAAAAAACAATTTTTCCACGTGAAGAAAAAGCAGATGTTTTATTCAACAAAATATTAAATGATCCATGGGCATGTGAAAAACTCCAGGGGACTTTCTGCAATTCCCTGTTTTGCAACGAGGATAACAATTTTCCATTATCTCCCGCTGAATTTTCCCAGGCACTTTTTAATGCTTATCACAACAGAGATCTGTCAGCTTTTCTTATGGCAATCTGTCAAAATACATTATTCGATCTGCTCCGGAATTCATTTCTGATTCCGTACCGTTTTAACGCAGACGGCAGAACGAATCCGATTATCATGACTGACGAATCGGGCAATTTACTGCCCGGATATAAAACAACCGTACGTGAAAAAGATTACCAGCATTTTTATGATGTCTACTGTGATCTTGACAATAAGAAAAATATTTATTTTGCACAGGCCTACCGTTACCGCCATGCCTATGCTTCTGAAAAAATGGATATGGAACAGCAGATTCTGGAAAAAAATACCGGTGTACTGATCATCCGCGAGCTGCCCGACACTGTCAAGCTGAAAGAGACAGAGGCAGAAGCTTATTCTGCTGTCTGGGATCTTATGATCAAACTGGAGAAAAGTCTTCCTATGGCGTACATTTTCTATGGGCAGGATTCTCTGGTAGAGGAAAACACCCGCTATGATGAGATTGGTATTTTTCTACCGGATTCGCTGTTTTTGAAGAATCTGGAACGACATGTAAAAAAAGCAGAGGCGATCATTTATGCAGAAGAATAATTATATGGATATCATGGAAAAAAATCATATGGAAATCCCCTGGCACGATTACACGGAAAACGACAGCAATGTTCTGATCAATAAAGCAGGGCTGATCGAGAAGGCTTCTGTTATCGGAAGAGTCGGATTGATCATGCTCTCCTGTGGAACCGGAGCATGGCGTGTCCGCACTTCCATGAACCGTCTTGCAAAGGAACTTGGTGTCACCTGCACCGTGGATGTCGGACTTATGTCCATCGAATTTAACTGTTTTGACGGAAAAGAATGTGTCTCACAATCCTTAAGCATTGCCAATACAGGTGTCAATACCTCAAAGCTTTACCGTATGGAACAGTTTGTTGACAATTTTCCAAAACAGGAAGCCCATCTGACAGGTGAAGAGATTCACAGACGTCTGGATGAAATCGAGTCTATTCACACACTCTACTCCCCTGCCAAACTTGGTCTCGCCGCTGCACTCGCATGTTGTGCTTTCACGTTCCTGCTGGGTGGTGGTCCGATTGAAATGGTTCTCGCCTTTATCGCAGCCGGTATTGGAAATGTGATCCGCACCAAACTGATCAAACACCATTATACGTTATTTTTAAATATTGCAGTATCAATCTCTGCCGCCTGTCTGACTTATACCGTATGTCTGCATCTGGCAGAAACATTATTCCATATTCCGTCCTTTCATGAAGCAGGATATATCTGTTCCATGCTGTTTATCATACCAGGATTTCCATTCATCACAAGTGGAATCGACCTTGCCAAGCTTGATTTGAGATCCGGACTGGAACGCCTCACTTATTCCGTGATCATCGTGCTGGTCGCTACCATGTTTGCATGGATCATGGCATTGCTCTTAAAATTGCAGCCACAGGATTTTTCCTCATTATCCATCGATCCTGTCCTTCATCTGTTACTGCGGTTGATCACAAGTTTTTGCGGTGTATTTGGATTCTCTATTATGTTCAACAGTTCGATCCCGATGGCAGCCACGGCTGCCTTTATCGGTGCCATCGCAAATACATTGCGTCTGGAACTGGTCAACTTTACGGCTACACCTGCCGCTGTCGCCGCTTTTATAGGCGCATTAACCGCCGGACTTCTGGCTTCCATCATAAAAAAATGGAACGGTTATCCACGTATTTCACTAACCGTTCCATCCATTGTTATTATGGTTCCAGGACTTTACCTTTATCGCGCAATTTATAATTTCGGGATCATGTCACTGACAGAAGCTGTCTCCTGGTTTGCTGCTGCGATCATGATCATCATTGCGCTTCCGCTTGGTCTGATTTTTGCAAGAATCCTGGCCGACCGCACGTTCCGCTATTGCACCTGATGTAAATTTTTTCTTTCCATTAACAAACTTTTTCTAAGATTTCATTTAAGGCATTGCCACTGCTGGAATGACTTCTTACCACTTCGGCTTTGCTGCGCTCCGCCTCCGCTACCGCACATTTTACCATCTTGTGGGAAACTGTATTGGTAAACAGGATAATCAGATCCGGTGACCCAATCTGGCTGCTTAACTTTGCCGGCATCTGGGTAAATACTTTTGCCTTACATTTATGCTCCTTACAAATCTTTTTATACTGACACACCATACGGTCATGTCCTCCAATAATGACTACGCTCATAAATTATCCTTTCGTTATAATGCTTACCTTATTATAATGCTGCGAGCTGTTTTCCAAGGTCTTTACATGCATCTAAGGCAGCATCGTCCGGTGCTTCCTGACAGATCACGCCCTCTCCGTTCACAACGGTTGCTCCGGCTGCTGTCATACGGTCTACCCAGTCACGCATCCACTGTCCATCGCCCCATCCATAAGAGCCAAACAAAGC
>ERZ779885.1220-NODE-1220-length-26712-cov-5.745545_pt1 | contig 26712 bp, 18 predicted proteins | sample MGYA00511554_ERZ779885 | MGnify/ENA primary metagenome ERZ779885 (study PRJEB29588, sample SAMEA2160998) | human gut metagenome | biome: human gut; feature: human-associated habitat; material: faeces | place: Denmark | collected 2008/2010 ... | reverse complement strand
CCGTCGGCGCTTTCCGTGTTGACTGCGCTGGTGCCGGTGGATGTTGCGGCGCCGTCCTCTACGGTATCTGCTGTCGCATTTGTGTTGGTGCCGTCTTCGGCTTTGGCTGTGTCGCCGTTCGTGGCGTCGGCTTGCGCCTGCTGCTCGGCTGTCGCCCGAGGCTGCATGGCTTCTGCGATGGCTGCCATGGGCATCGTCGCGCTGACCATGGACGTGCACGCGATCGCGCAGAGCAGGTAGTAAAGGGGTCGTTTCATAGCGGAGCCTCTCGGTGAGCAGCCAATAGGGACCGAAGGCAGCTCCAGGCCAGCACTCCGCACATATTTTGTTGCGGTTTATTTTACGGGAACCCCAGTCAACATCAGCGAACTTTATGGGGAATGTTGGGGAGGGGTTGCCCTGGCGGTCTTGTGACTCGTGCTGGGTCGGCTATACGCTTGTTGGCGGCTCAGCATGAGGTCACGTTGTGTCTTCTCGATGCTATACACCGAGACCATCAAAGGTTAGTTTGTGTCCGCGCCAGTAGTTAAACTATAAGTAAGGCGGCACAAGCGGACTTGTCATAAGTCTCATTCAGTGACTGTATCAATGGTGAGGGGTCATTGTGGCTGCTGGTACGGAATAACGTGCATGCAGCCGTTACATGGTTGCATCCTTAAAGAGGGGCGCTAGATCGGCATCAATCGTTCTGGGCGAAAGGGGATTAATATCATGAAAACCCAGCTATTGGTTTACAGACAACGGGATTGCGGATTTACGGAAACAGGCGACCTGACGATTAGAGAATTTGGTAGGGCAAGCGCTTTCGACGCCTTCGAGTTGACGGTTATTGACTTGCAAGATGAGCATTTATGGACAAGCGACTACTATAACGACAGCCAATTAAAGGATCATGCAGATATATCCTCTATTGGTCAGATGCTGCTGCAATCAAATAAATGTAAATGTATCGTTTTGTTTCCGCAAAACTGCATGTATTCCTATTGCTACGAATACGATTCGCATGCTCACTCCAATAGGTATAAGCATAAAATGCCGCTAAAGGATTTCATTAAGGATTTTGCTGGCTCACCAATAGGCGAGCTGCTCCCTTTGCCTTTGCATATTTGTTTCGGTGAGTCGAAAACGCGTCTTTTTGATAGAGAGCTTCATTCAGATTTTTCTTTCAGTACTCCGATTTTGCCTCCAGTCAATCCGATTCTTAAGTCGGAAGCGTCAACTGTTTCAGCCGTACGGTTGTCTGAGACTCTTGCGGCTACAACGCTTCATGTCAACGACAACGATGATTTGTTGTCGGTTGTTGACGCCATTTTCCCAGCCGAAGTTCAGTCCTCCCGCACTCCTGATTGGCTTGAGGAAGTCGAATTTCATGATGAAACGACTCGAAGGGCGCGAATGAAAGCCATAGAGGATCAAATAGCTCTTCTAAGCGAAGAGAAGAAAGGGATTGAAGAGGTCCTTTCGGATTATCGGGAAATTAAGTCGGTCCTTTGTAGCAAAGACTTTGAACTCGAAAATAAGGCTCGCCACCTTTTGGCTGAGATTGCTGAGGTCGATGAGGATTTTGAAGACAATAAGGAAGAGGATTTCAGGTTCTCTTACGATGACACCCTCTTTTTAATTGAGATTAAAGGCAGCAACGGCGGGCTTAAGCGACAACATGTTTCAAAGACGTACGATCATGTCCAAATTAAAGCTGATGCCATGGAAGACGAAGGCGACTCTGGCAAGTTAAAAGGTGTTCTTATATTTGCATCCCAAATTGAATTAAAACCGGAAGAGCGAGATCCGTTTCCTGAAACTCAGATTACAATTGCTCGTAAAAATGACATTGCAGTTTTGTCGACTGAGACGCTGCTTCGTTGTTATGAAGCTTATGTCGAAGGGCGTTTGACTTCAGACGCTTTTAAGGAGACCTTATTGCAAACGTCTGGCCTTGTAAGCTTGGATGCGTTTGGGATAGATGCTGCTGATAAAAGCAAACGATAGGGGCGCGCAGCGACTTAGATTGATTTACTGCACAGGACAATCCTAGGGGCAAAAGCCAAAAGTCGAGCACTGGATGTAATTCTGGCGTGATCAAGAATTGATTCAGAATAAAAATTCGCTGCATGATTTTCTTGTTCGGCTGCGCAATTGCTGCGTATGTAGGGTATTATGCAATCAGTGATGCAGTCGTCGTGGACTCTACGTGAGGCGATGACAAAGAAGGGTCGTTGTACGGTTTTCCGACAGCGGCCCTTTGATTTTAGGAGCTTTCTGTGGCTAAAGAGTTTAAGACTTTCGCTCAGCTAATCGAACTTTTAGAGAGTCGCGGCGTCTTAATTGATGCTACAACAGCAGATTGCTTGAGGCGTGAAAGCTACTACGCAATTATAAATGGGTATAAAGACCCATTTCTCGATAAAGATGCTATGACATCCTCTTCCGATGACGTTTATAAAGATGGCACTTCATTTAGGAACATTTTCGATCTGTTTTTGTTCGACAGAGAGCTCAGGCAGCTTGCGTTTTCCTATCTTGCGAGAGCCGAAGCGGTGCTTAAAAACGCCGTTGTTTATTCATTTTGCGACAAATATCGTGCTCCGGATGCCTATCTGAATCGATTAAATTATGTCAGGTCAAGAGATATGCTTGTGCCCAAGGCGTATCGAGGCAATAAAAACTATCTTCACGCTAAGAATCTTGCCGAACTCTTGAAAACGTTGAACGATAAAGTGTCAAATGAACAACATATGCGACCGTTTGTCAGGCATTATTTGAACAAATATGGCGCGGTTCCATTATGGGTTCTGCAGAATGATCTGACGTTTGGCAATATTTGCCACTTCTATCAGCTTCAAAATCGTGGTGTACAGAATGCTGCTTGTAAGCTGGTCAATCAAACGGCAAATAGGGAAGAAAGGCTTGAGCCGATTGTGCTGCTTCGTGTCATTCAGGTTCTGGTCGGCTTTAGGAATATCTGCGCGCACGACGAGCGACTTTATTGCGCGGAGGTCAGGGGTGCAAAGTTTTCCGATATGTATGACCTTCTCAGCCGTGTTTTGCCTGCCGACGAGATGAGGTCGCTACTCAATGACTTGGCCGGCCTTGTCGGAACTTATCAAGGCTTAATTAACCAAAGTGTTCTTTATGACGTCTTTCATGAGATGAATATTCAGGTGCAAAGAGCTTTAGGTGATTCGTGATTACTTTGGCCCGGGGACGCTATAGGAGATAGGCCGCGTGCATAGACGCCTTCTTTGGCAGCGATAAACCTGTCGGCGAGACGCGATCGCTCAGATTGGTGATATCGGATTGACGGACCCCGAGTTCTTCCTTAAAGTAACCAGTATGATGAGGCCTTGCGACGGTACGTCCGGCTTGGTCCGTGGGAACCGCCGAAAGGCGGTTTTCGCGTTTAAGAGGGCTGTTTCCGAAGGGAACTTGTCCGTATTCGCTTCTGGGCAGTGGGTTTTCGCCGCGAATTTCGGAAGTGCGGGGAAAAATCGAAACTTGCCGAGCGCACTCCGTTTTTTTGCCAACAAAACCGCAGGTCGCAAGAGTCCAAAACCGGGGTCTGGTCGGCAGACCTCATTTTTCACCGCACTTCCGAGTTCACCTGTCGATAATATGCGGCAGCCTCTGGAATCCCCGAGCACAACGGCTTTTCCGCATAAAGTATCCGCAGGTAGAAGCATTGCGGCATTCCGGAGCGCTCGGCACGCCAGGGATTTGCCACATACTTCTAAGTTTTGGGCCTTGTATCTTTTGCTCCAGATGCTGCAAACACTTGATTGATGCTATTTAAAGTCTATAATTAAATAAAAACTCTGATATACCTTTTCAAAACAATGAAAGGAATGTTGAGTGCCATGCTTTGCCAGTTCACCTTTAAGAACTATCGGTCCTATCGCGACGAGGCGGAGCTTTCCATGCAGGCGACGCCGATGAAGGAGTTTGAGCGTTCCCTCATCGAGTGTTCCGACGGGCAGAGTTTCCTTCCGGTGGCTGCGGTGTACGGGCCCAACGCTGGCGGCAAGTCTAATCTGCTCGAGGCTCTTGACTACGTTCGTTCGGCGGTGGCCAGACCAATTAGATTTCTGTCTGCCAGCGCTGATGCACCAGAGAGTGATCGCCCTTTGATACCCCGTTGTTCGGCGTTTGAGTTCGATGACGTGTCTGCTGCCGAGCCCACCGAGTTCGAGCTCTATTACCGCGCGGGTGAGCATGAGTACCGCTATGTTCTGTCTGTACACGCCGATGAGATCGTGTCCGAGGGGCTGTGGCGGCGTAAATTGGGAGCGTCGCGTACGGCGATGCTGTTCGAGCGTGAGGATACAAAGGTTGAACTCGGCCCCACACTGCGTAAGCTTGTGACGGCTGCGAGGTTCAACCCGAGCCTGCCTTACCTATCGTTCCTTTGCATCAACTTCGATGCGCCGGTGGTCCAGGAGGCGGCCAGCTGGTTTCTCGACGCTGTGTTTCTTAACTACAACAGTTCCTATCTGGAGCGGATGCTCGAGCAAATGCTCGACGAGGGTGACTCGCGCGAGGTCACGCGTTTTCTGCGCGCCGTTGATGTGCGTATCGATGGCTTCAGAGTGGAGAGGGCGCCGGAGTGGCGCGGCCAGCGCGTCTTCGTGAGGCACGAGGTGGGCGGCAAGGCGTACGAGCTGCGTTTATCCGAGGAATCTGCCGGAACCCAGAAGCTCATGGGGTTGGCTGCGTATCTGATGACAGCGCTTGAGCGTGGTGGCACCGTTGTGGTAGACGAGCTCGATGCCAAACTGCACCCGAAGCTCCTTCGCTATGTGATCCTGTTGTTTAAGGATCCTGAGGTCAACAAGAGTGGCGCGCAGCTCATCTTCTCGTCCCAGGACGTGTCAACCATGCGAAACGACGTGTTCCGCCGCGACGAGATATGGTTCGCAGCGCGCGGCGAGGGGGAGGCGAGCCAGCTGTGGTCGCTTGCCGATATCCACGAGGTAAACGGCAATCTGGTAAGCAAGAATGCGGCTTTCGACAAGCAATACCTGTCCGGTCGCTACGGTGCCGACCCGTACCTCACTCGAATTGAGGAGTGGGATTAACATGGCGGCGAAGAAGTCGAAGGGCTGGCGCAGCGGCAAGCGAGAGGTCCGCTCGCGCATGGTCCAGATGACGCGTCATCTCGTAGTGAGCGAGGGCAAGGAGACTGAGCCTCGCTACTTCGAGGGCGTGCGCGCCGCGTTGGGCGCAGCAAACGAGCGGAAGGTTGCCGTAGTCGTTAAGGGGACTGGCAAACATACTCTCGACCTGCTCGACTTCGCCGTCGAACACTGCCGCTATGCGCCCGAGACGTTCGACCACGTGTGGCTCGTGTATGACAAGGATGACTTCCCTGCGTCCGACTTCGACGCGATGGAACGTAAGTGCAACGAGCTCTCCGATGGTTCGAGGACCTTCCATGCGTTGTGGTCGAACCCCTGCTTCGAGCTGTGGCCGCTTTTGCACTTTCGCTACACGACCGCGCATATGTCCGCGTCCGACTGCCAGCATGCCCTCGCGCAGGAGATGTCGAAGAACTTGGGCATCGAGTACCGCAAGAACCTGGACGGGATGTTTGGGGCAGTGGATGATAGGCGAGGCGAAGCATTGCAGCGTGCTGGGCGCCTCGTCGCGTACCATAGGGAACTGGGTAACATTAAGCCATCTGCGCAAAACCCTGCAACTAAGGTGGGCGAAATTTTCGATGTAATCGGGCCGTATCTGGTTGGCTAGGCGAGTCGCTGGATTGGCTTTCCGGTTAGTGCGATTGGCGGATTGTACTGCGCTATTGCGAGTCCGGTGCGTAGGAGAAGTGCGGGGAAAATCGAAACTCGCCGAGCGCACACCGATTTTTGCCAACAAAACTGCAGGTCGCGGATGCTCAAAACAGGGGCCTGTTTGACAGATCTCGGTTTTTCACCGCACTTCTGGATTGGGTGCTCATTTAGCACTCTCGATGTCCCCACATCCCCTAAAAAAGTTCTTAAAACAGCCTTAAAGGCGCCTTGGCTCGCGTTGACAGCGTACAATACGCATGTTTGACTATGACAAATGTGGAATTAAGGGGAGGGGTGCGCCATGGAGGTGCTGGTTGTTGGCAACACCGCATATGTTGACGATGACTTTTGTGCCAAGGCGTTCCCCGGGGACCATGTGCAGGTCGTAGCCGCGCAGGACGCGTACCGCGACGAGTCGTCGCCCCATTCCTCGTGGAAAGAGCTTCTGCAACACCTGGATCAGGCCTACGAGTTCGACCGCATAGTCTACCTATCCAATTACCTTACCCCGCATACCGATACCGTGGGCGATATCGAGCTGTTGCGCTCGGTCTTTCGTGCGTGCGCGGGTCGCCGGGTCCAACTGCTGTATGTAGCGGGGCCCGCGGGTGCCGAGGGTGCCGCCGATGCCGCGGGGCGAACGGGCAAGGGAATTATCGCCCGCGCAGCCAACGACCTGTGCCGCTACTACGCTGCTCGCGAGGGCGTTCAGACCAAGATCCTGCGCGTGCCGTTCCTGTATACCGCGTCTGCCGCACTGGAGGACCCGTTTTTGGTGCCGCTGTTCGACGCGTGCTCAACCGGATCGGTTGCTCTGCAGGGTGCGCAGGATGCAGCGTTTCCCCTGCTGTGTGCCGAGGAGCTCGCGGTGCTGGTACGCCGTATCTTCGACAGCTGGGATGCCTCCTTTGAGACGCTCGACGTTGCCGATACCTTCTATCACGCGTCAGGTGAGGTGGGCGAGGCCCTCAAGGCGCTCTTCCCAGGGCTCTCAGTTGCCTATGGCGATTCTGCCGGCTACGCGCTGCCCGCCAGCGACGTCGTTCGCGTGCGTTATGGCTGGTTTCAGCGCTACGACTTGCTGCGCGATCTTTCGACCATTCAAGCGCGTTGGGGTGCTGGCCGCGCAAAGAAGGTCAACCCCTTTCGCGCCGCCATCGACCGCATTCAAATGCGCACGCTGCCTTTCAAATGTCTGGAGACGGCAGCCGCTTGGGTTCTGTTCGAGGTGCTGGAGCATCTGTTCTCCCAATCGGCCCAGCTCAACGTGCTCGATTATCGCCTGCTCTACGTGGTGCTGATCGGCACGCTGTATGGCTTGGACTTTGGCTTGGTCGCGGCGCTGCTGGCATCGGTGGGCTTGGCCGCGAGCTACTTTACCCAGTATGGCTATACCTTCCAGGGTCTGTTCTACGAGCCGTCCAACTGGCTGCCGTTTATTGCGTACTTTGTGGTGGGTGCCGTGTGCGGCTATGTGCAGCTGCGCAACAGCGAAGCCATTAGGGCGGAGCGCGATCAAAACGAGCTCGTGCGCAACCGCAATACGTTCCTTACGCAGCTCTACCATGACGCGATCGAGGACAAGCGTGCGTACAGGCGCCAGATTGTGGGTCGCCACGACAGCTTTGGCAAGATCTTTGCCGTGACGCAGGAGCTCGACGTGCTCAACCCGCGCGACATCTATCGCAAGTGTTGCGAGCTTCTGGGCGAGATCCTCGAGAACGATTCGGTGGCGATCTACCATGTTTCGGGCGGGGCATTTGCACGCCTGGTGGCAGCAAGTCCCGCGATTGCCGAAGATGCCGCACGCTCGCTCGCGCTTGAGCAGCTTGCACCTCTTTTGGGTGACGGGGGCCGTTCGAACCTATGGGTGAACCGCGAGCTGACGCCGGGGCTTCCCATGTTTGGATACACGATCGAGCGCGACGGGGCACCCGCCGTGTTGATCTTTGTGCGTAGTGTGGCCGAAAACCAAATGACCCTCTATTATCAAAACCTGTTCCGCATCTTGTGCGGGCTGGTCGAAAGCGCGCTGGGCCGTGCTTTTGACTATGAGGCGGTGGCGCAGGATAAGCGCTGCGTTGAAGGCACTTGCGTGCTCAAGCAGGCTGCCTTTGGCCAAGAGCTCGCGGCGGAGCAGGCGCTCGCAGATAGCAAGATGGGGAGTTATTTGCTCCTGCGCGTGGTACCGGGCATGGAGCCTGTCGGCGAGCTGGTGGGCGCAATTGGGTCAGCAATCCGCGAGAGCGACGCGGCGGGCTTGGTCGACGACAACGTGCTCTACCTGCTTATGCGCCAGGCAAAGGCGTGCGATCTGCCCATTATCCGCGAGCGCCTGAGCGCAAAGCAGATTGCGGTGGAGCCCGTCGACGGCGAGGACATCGTGGCGCTGCTGCAGCACATCTCTTACACCGGTGACGGCAAGGGGAGTGTCGCTTGATCTCGCTTGTCGTTGCTGCCGTCTTGCTACTGATTCATGCGCTGGTTTGCCTGATGCTGTGGACACTCATGAAGCTGGGCCTGCTGCCGGTGCGCGGGCACATGCTGGCTGTGATGGTGCTGGTGCCGCTGTGGGGCCCGTTGCTGGTGGTTTTGCTATCGGTCCGCAGCACGGTGTTTGGCGAGGGACTGAAAGAGTCTGCGCTGGAGTCGCTGCGCTTCAGCGACGACCTGCATCGCAGCATCCTGGTGCACGACCGTGAATCCGATGCGGGCGTGGTCCCGCTCGAGGAGGCGCTTATCGTCAACGACCCGGCATACCGGCGCCGCCTAATGCTCTCCATGCTCACCGAGGAGCCCGACGCGTACCTGGCGCAGCTGCAGGCGGCTAAGCTTAACGACGACGTTGAGGTGGCGCACTATGCCGCGACGGCGGTGGCGCAGATCTCCAAGGAGTCCGACCTTAAACTGCAGCAGCTGGAGCGTGCCTTTAAGACGGACCCGAGCGCGTATAACCTCAACGAATACTGCGATTATCTTGGTGAATACTTGGGCTCGGGCTTGGCTGAGGGTCGCGTGGCTCAGATTCAGCGCCAACAGTACGCGCGCCTGCTTGCGCGTCGCTGCGAGCGCGAGGATACCCTTGAGCTGCGCATTCGATACGCGACGGCGCTGATCGATGTCGGACAGATCGACGAGGCGCAGGCCGTGACCGACCAGCTGGTGCTCGACGTGCCCGAGGAGCAGGAGGTTTGGATGCTTTGCCTGCGCCTGGCCGTGATGCGCCGCGACGGTGACGAAGTCCACCGTGTGATCGATGCGATTGACAAGCAACATGTGTATTTGAGCGCCGACAACCGCGAAAAGTTGGCGTTTTGGCGCGACGGGGAGGAGGCCAGATGAGCGTGGTGCAACATATCCGCGACCGTGCAGGCCGCTTTCGTTGGATGGGGCTGCTCGTAGTGTGGGCTGTTTTTATCGTCCTGGCCGCCGTGCTGCTGATCGAACGCGCCGGCGTGCAGTACAGCGCTGGACAGCACAAGCTGGGCATGCTCGCCGCCAACGACGCGGTGCCGGCCTCCTCGGCAATCTTTGGCCAAAAGCCCACGTGCCTTGTCATTACCGATTCCGATCAAGCTGGCGTCGAGGACGTAAAGGAACAGTTCGACCAGATCCTGCTCGACATGAAGATCGCGCACCGCGACGTGGACCTTGCCCTGGATGGTGCGGATGCCATTCCCTCGCTGACCTCCTTCGATCGCGTGATTTTGCTCATGCCGTCGCTCGATGGGCTCGGTACGCACCTGAGCGACATTATGAGTTGGGTGAGTGCCGGTGGTTCGCTTATGCTCGCCATGCCGCCGGATAACTCGAGCTATCTGCAAGTGATTGCCTCCAAGCTTGGCATTGAATCGGCCGGATATGACTATGTAAAAGCCGAAAGCATTGTGCCGAGCGAGGACTTTATGCTGGGCGGGGGAGAGCGCTACGAGCTCTCGGACCCCTTTGATTCGTCGCTTTCGGTATCGCTGCGCGAGACGGCTCGTGTGTGGGCTATGACCGGCGATGCGGGCGCCCCGCTCATTTGGTCGAATGACTGCGGTAGCGGGCGCACCGTGATATGCAATATCGGTATCTATGACAAGGTCATGCGTGGCTTTTACGCCGCGGCGATCAGTCTGCTGGGTGATGCCACGGCCTATCCGGTCATCAACAGCGCCGTGTTCTATTTGGACGACTTTCCCAGCCCCGTGCCCTCGGGCGATGGTACTTATATCAAGCGTGACTACGGCCTTTCCATTGCGGATTTTTACACCAAGGTCTGGTGGCCCGATCTGCAAAAGCTCGCGCAAAAATATGGCATTCGCTATACCGGCGTGATGATCGAAAACTACGAGGACGCGGTCAACCAGACCGAGCCCGCGCGACAGGCCGATACCACGCAGTTCCGCTATTTTGGCGGCATGCTGCTGCAGATGGGCGGCGAGCTGGGCTTTCACGGCTACAACCATCAGCCGCTTGCGCTCTGGGACACCGACTATGGTACGTTGTACGTCTACAAAACCTGGAAGAACAAAGAGACGCTCGTCGCTTCGCTCAACGAACTTATCGCGTTTCAGGACGAGGTCCTGCCCAACGCGCACGGCTCGGTTTACGTACCGCCGTCGAATATCCTTTCGGACCGAGCGCGCAAGCTTATCGGTACCGACGTTCCTCGTATTAAGACCATTGCCAGTACGTATTTTGAGGATGGCACCGACCTGCCGTACGTGCAGGAGTTTGGCGTGGCGAGCGATGGCATTGTGGAGCAGCCACGTATTGTTTCGGGCGGCATGGTCGACGATTCCTATATGCGCCTGGCAGCCGTGTCCGAGCTCAACATGCACTACGTGAGCACGCACTTTATGCACCCGGATGACCTTTTGGACCCCGATCGCGGAGCCAAGGAGGGCTGGGAGGTCTACAAGGGCGGCCTGACCGACTACCTGGACTGGCTTACCAAGTCGGCGCCCGATCTGCGGCACCAGACGGCGTCGGAGTGCTCCGGTGCCATCCAGCGCTTTTCGTCGGTTACGGTGAACGTGGATACAAGTGCAGATGCCTGGACGCTCAACCTGGACAACTTTCATGACGAGGCTTGGCTCATGTTCCGCGCCAATAATGGCGAGCCGGGTGCGGTGACGGGTGGCGAACTAACGCACCTTACGGGCAATCTGTATCTGCTCAAGGCAAATGATAAGACCGTGACGATCGAGCGCAAGGAGGGTGGCGATAAATGAGAATCTGCTTGGTACTCGAGGGTTGCTACCCCTATGTGCACGGCGGCGTATCTACCTGGATGCATGGCTATATCCAGGCCATGCCCGAGCACGAGTTTGTGCTGTGGGTGATCGGCGCGCATGCTGCCGACCGTGGCAAGTTTGTCTACGAGCTGCCCGGCAACGTGGTCGAGGTGCACGAGGTGTTCCTGGACGATGCCCTGCGGCTTTCGGGCGAGCAACATGAAGCCAGTTTTAACGACCGTGAGCGCGAGGCGCTACGCCGTCTGGTGTCGCTCTCCTATCCGGACTGGGACGTGTTATTCGATATCTTCCACCGCCGTCGCGTGCATCCGCTCTCGTTTTTGCAGAGCCGCACGTTTATGGATATCTTTCGCGACGTGTGCCTGGCCGAGTATCCCTACACGCCCTTTGCCGATGCATTCCACACCATGCGCTCCATGTTGCTGCCCGTGCTCTACCTGTTGGGCAGCGAGGTGCCGGTGGCCGATGTGTACCATGCCATCTCGACCGGCTACGGTGGCCTGCTCGCCTGCCTGGGCTCAAGCGTTCACCATGCGCCGGTGCTGCTGACCGAGCATGGCATCTATACCCGCGAGCGGGAGGAAGAGATCATTCGCGCCGATTGGGTGGTGCCGTCGTTTAAGGACCGCTGGATTCGCTTTTTCTACCTGCTTTCGGAGGAGATCTACCGCCGCGCGTTCCGCGTGACGAGTTTGTTCCATAACGCCCGCAAGACGCAGATTGATATGGGCTGCGATGCGGACAAATGCCTGGTCATCCCAAACGGCATCCAGTTCGATCGCTTTAAGGATATTTCCTTAAAGACCGATGACGGCTGGGTGGACATTGGCGCGGTGGTGCGCCTGGCGCCCATCAAGGACGTCAAGACTATGATCTATGCCTTCTTTGAGCTGCACGAGCGCCTGCCCAAGGTGCGCCTGCACATTATGGGCGGCGTGGACGACGAGGAGTACGGCGCCGAGTGCCACGCGCTGGTCGAAACCCTGGGCGTGCACGACCTGATCTTTACCGGCCGCGTCAACGTGGTCGAGTACATGGAAAAGCTCGACTTCACCATTTTAACGAGCATCTCCGAGGGCCAGCCGCTCAGCGTGCTGGAGTCGCTTGCAGCGTGCCGTCCCTGCGTGACGACCGAGGTGGGCTGCTGCCGCGAGCTTCTCGAAGGCGCCCCGGGCGACGACTTTGGCGTGGCGGGTTTTGTGACGCCGCCTATGTATCGCAAGGGCTTGGCCGATGCCATGGAACGCATGTGCACAAGCCGCGCTCGTCGCATTGAGATGGGGGAGCGCGGCCAGCGTCGCGTTGCCACGTACTTCTTGCACGAGCAGATGCTCGCCAACTATCGCGCGCTGTACGACGAGACGGCGCAAGCGTTTGACCTGCCCAGAGAGGGGGAGTAGCCGGTGGCCGGAATCGGTTTTGAGCTCAAGCGCCTGTTTAGGCGCAAGGGTCTGTTTGCCACGATGCGCGCCTATGGCTACGCTGGCATTGTGTGCACGGGCCCCATGCTGCTGGGCGTGCTGCTCCAGGTGGGTATCTTGGTGCTGTGCGGTCTGTGGGGTGTGGACCGTGCCAACCAAGATCTGCTGGTGTGCATGGTGACCTATACGCTGCTGGCGTCGCTCACGCTCACGAGTTTTTTCTCTATGCCGGTCACGCGCTTTTTGGCCGATATGCTTTTTGCCGAGCGCGAGGATGAGATCCTGCCTTCGTTTTGGGGATCTAATGCCATCATGCTCGTTGTGGGCACGGTGCTCTACGGCGTCTTTTTGCTGTTCTCGGGCGCCACGCTGCTGCAGGGGCTGCTGTGCCTGTGGCTGTTCAACATTATGATCGTCAATTGGAACGGCATGAGCTATCTCACTGCTATTAAGGATTACCGCGGTATCCTATGCAGCTTTGCGGCCGCCATTGTCGTGGCGTGCCTGTGCGCCCTGGCCGCGCTGGCGCTGGGTCTGCCGCCGGTCGAGGGCCTTTTGGCGTCAATTGCTCTGGGCTACGGCGTCATGCTCGCCTGGGACGTGGTACTGCTGTACCGGTTTTTTCCGCAGAGCGAACGCAGCCCCTGGCTCTTTTTACGGTGGCTTGATCAGTTTATGCCGTTGGCGCTCACGGGCTTGTTCACCAACCTGGGCCTCTTTGCGCATTTGGTGATAATTTGGGCCGGTCCCATTGGCGTGCAGGTCAAGGGCTTGTTTTATGGTGCGCCCTACCACGATGTGCCGGCGCTCATCGCGTTTTTGACGATCCTGGTCACGACCGTCAACTTTGTGGTCTCGGTCGAGGTCAATTTCTATCCGCGCTACCGCGACTACTACAGCCTGTTCAACGACGGTGGCGTGGTGGGCGACATTGTGGTGGCCGAGGAGGAAATGCTTGCCACGCTCAACCGAGAACTACGGTTTTGTGCGCTCAAGCAGCTGTTTGTGACGGCGGCGGTCATCTCGCTCGAGACCACGGTGCTGTCGGCCCTACCGTTGGGCTTTAACAACCTGATGCACGGGTATTTCCGCACGTTATGCGTGGGCTATGGCCTGTATGCCGTGGGCGATACGTTGTTGCTCATCTTGCTGTACTTTACCGACTACAAGGGGGCCGTTCTGGCTTCGGGCCTGTTTGCCGGTGTAGCCGGGCTGGCGACCGCCGTGTCGTTGCTTTTGCCGCAGCAGTTTTACGGCTTTGGCTTTTTGTTGGGTGCGGCAGTGTTTTTTATCGTGGCGCTGCTGCGGCTCGATACCTATACCGCCAACTTGCCGTATCGTATCCTGAGTCAGCAGCCCATCGTGGCTGCTGACAAGACGGGCTGGTTTACACAGCTGGGCCGCTTGCTCGACCGTGCCGAACAGCGCTATGAGGAAGGTCACCATAAGGGTGAGTCACATGGCTCGTTTGAGCGCGCAGTAGTTCACGTGTATCGCAAGCATTGGGGAGGTTCTGATGACCGATAGGATGATGTCTCGCCGTCGCCTGTTTGAGGCGGCTGCTGGTGCGCTGTTGCTTTCGGGCTGCTCGGTGCAGGAAGACTCCTCGACCAAAAAGGTCAAAAAGCAGGACAAGATTATAAAGGCCGAGGCTTCCGACCAGTCCAAGCACCTGCGCGATAAGGACGAGCTGTACGAGGTCTACGACGACTCGGGCATTGTGACCATGTACCTGACGGTCTCGCGCGGTAACAGCTCCGAGAACACCGACCACAGCTGGGCCGAGATCAACACGTACTCGGTGTATGACTATGCCGACATGGGCGTGACGCGCTATCAGGTTATGGGCCTGCTGCAGCCGGGCGACGAAGACGGCCCGGTGGCCGGCGAGGTTGGCTATGGCGAGGAAGCGCCCAATGCCACCGTGCAGGTGCGCGGTCAGACATCGAGCATGAACTCGCAAAAGAATTACAAGGTGGAGCTCAAAAAGGGCAAGGGTACTTGGCGCCAACAGCGCGCGATTACGCTCAACAAGCACATGGGCGAGGGTGTGCGTTTTCGCAACAAGATGGCCTACGACCTTATCCGCGGAATCCCCCAGATGATGGGCCTGCGCACGCAGTTTGTGCATCTGTGGGTGTGCGACCAGACCGAAAAGTCCAACGATACCTTTGAGGACTATGGCTTGTTTACACAGGTGGAACAGCTTAACAAGACGGCGCTTAAGGCACATGGCCTGGATAAAAGCGGGCACCTGTACAAGGTGAACAGCTTCGATTTTCATCGCTACGAGGACACCATTAAGCTTGCCGATGATCCCGACTACAACCAGGTGAACTTTGAGGGCATGCTCGAGATCAAGGGCGATTCGGACCACACCAAGCTCATCGGGATGCTCGATGCGCTCAACGACGAATCGCAAAAGATCGATGACGTGCTCGACACATACTTTGATACCGAAAATCTGGTCTATTGGCTGGCGTTTCAGATCCTGACGGGCAACTGCGATACGCAGAACCGTAATTGCTATCTGTACAGCCCGCTCAACTCAAATACCTGGTACTTTTTGGATTGGGATAACGACGGCATGCTGCGTAAGCTTGAGCTGAGCCTGACGGGGTTCTCGGATTATGCGAGCTGGGAGCGCGGCGTAAGCAACTACTGGGGCAACGTGCTATTCAATCGTGCGTTGCGCAGCAAGTCGTTCCGCAGCGAACTCGACCGTGCCGTCAAGGACTTGCGCTCGTATTTGACCGAGACTCGCCTGACCAAGATGATCAAGCACTACCGCGAGGTGACTGAATCCCTGGTCTTTGCTTCGCCCGATATCAACAATCTGCCTGTCACCAAGGATCAATACGAGCAAATCGCCGCGGCGATTCCTTCCGAGATCGAGGAGAACTATAAGAGCTTTCGCGAGAGCTATAAAAAGCCCATGCCGTTTTACATTGGCGTGCCGCAGATCGATAACGGTAAACTGCGCATCAACTGGGATGCGTCCTACGACTTTAAGGCGCGCGACATTCGCTATACCGTGGAGCTTGCGCGCGACTATGCCATAAGCGACGTGGTCTTTAAGGCCGAGGACGTGCTGCTGCCCGAGGTAACGTGCGATGCGCCCGATACCGGCCAGTACTTTGTACGCGTGCGTGCCACTAACTCCGACGGCTATACGCAAGATGCGTTTGACTACTATGTGACCGACGGCGGCAAGCAGTACGGCATGAAGTGCTTTTACGTGCAGGACGGCGGTAAGGTCGTGGAGGACACGTATGAGGAGGGCTAGTGCGCTGCTTGAGCGCTTGGCGGCTCCGCCCGCGCGAACCACGCAGGAGCGTTACCGCCATGAGCTCAAGTACCTCATCAATGAGGGAGAGCATGCCGCATTGGCCTGCCGTATGGCGCCGGTATTTAACCTGGATAAGCATGCGCGGGCGGGCGGTTACACCATTCGCAGCCTGTACTTTGACGACTACTGCAACTCGGCCTACGAGGAAAAAGACGCCGGCATTCTCATGCGCAAAAAGTATCGCGTGCGCATCTATAACGGCAGCGACAAGGTGATTAAGCTCGAGCGCAAAAAGAAGTACGGCAGCTGGATCTATAAGGAGGACGCGCCGCTCACGCGCGGTGAGTTTGAGCAGATCCTGGCCGGCGATTACGACTTTTTGCTGAGGAGTCCCTATCCGCTCTGTCGCGAGTTCTACATCGAGTGCATCTGCAATATGATGCGCCCGCGGACCATCGTGGATTACGAGCGCGAGCCGTGGGTGATGGACGAAGGCACGGTGCGTATAACGTTTGACATGAACGTGCGCGCGGCGGTGGGAAGCTTTGACATCTTTGACGCGACCTTGCCCGCATTGCCCGTGTTGGAGCCCGGCAAGCTGGTGATGGAGGTCAAGTTTACCGAGTTTTGTCCGCAGCTGGTGCGCGATATGGTGCCGCCGGGCGCGGCCGAGCTTACGGCGGTCTCCAAGTACTGCTTGTGTTACGAAAAGACCGCCTACCTGCGCGGTTTTGACTACTGGGAATCGGATTTTGAGAACCGAGGGGATATTTAGACCATGAGCACCAGGGACTTTTTTAAGAACTCCGTCTTGGAGGCGTTTGGCCAGGTCGACCCCGCCAAGATCGGCCTGTCGCTGCTCGTGGCGCTCGCCATGGGCATCCTGATCTATTGCGTGTACAAGCGCTTTTTTACCGGCGTGGTGTACTCGCGCAGCTTTGCCGTGACGCTCGTGGGTATGTGCGTGCTCACCTGCATGGTCACGCTCGCGATCTCGACGAATGTGGTCATCTCGCTCGGTATGGTCGGTGCTCTGTCCATCGTCCGCTACCGTACGGCGGTCAAGGATCCGCTCGACTTGTTGTATCTGTTTTGGGCCATTACCACGGGCATTACGGCAGGCGCTGGCATGTACGCGCTCGTGGGGCTTACGGCAGTGGTGATTGTGGCGATGATTGCCGGCTTTGCGAGCCACCAAGACAAGGCGTGCGTGTACATGATGGTCATTCACTACACGGGCCAGACCACCGGTGACGACATCGTGCGCGCGTTTGGGCGCACCAAGTTCACCGTCAAGTCCAAGACCATGCGTGGTGACAAGGTGGAGATGACCGTGGAGGTGTTCTCGGACGGCGTTGACATGCCCTATGCGGACGCCATTCGCGCGCTCGACGGCGTGGAAGACCTGACGCTCATCCAATACAACGGCGAGTATCACGGTTAGAACCCTAGCGAGCAAATTGCACAAAGAGGGGCGCTCCTGGTCGAGCGTACGTCAGCGAGCGGGCAGCTGCCGTGGCGATGTGCCACGAAAGAGGAGCGACGCGTACTTCATGTACGCGAGCGACGGTTTGAGCGGCAGATCGCCCGGCAGATGCCCGCGCAGCGTCGAGCAGTCCGGCGTTCGTCAGAACGCCGGAACGAACAGGTATCATGGTGAAAGCGATTTCAACGACGGGGGTGCTCGTGGTAAAGATGAAAGATGTGGCTGAGCTGGCCGGCGTTTCGAGCGCCGCCGTCTCGCGCTACCTCAACGGTGGATATATCTCGACGGACAAGGCCGAGCGCATTAAGAAGGCGATTGAGCTGACCGGATACGTGCGGTCCAGCCAAGCTCGCGCGCTGCGCACCGGTTCCACCAAGCTCATCGGCGTCATCGTGCCCAAGATCAACTCGGAGTCCGTGAGCCGCATTACCGCCGGCATTGGCCAGGTGCTCGGTCGCCGTGGCTACCAGATGCTGCTTGCCAACACCGACAACGCGGCCGATCGTGAGCTCGAATACCTCGATTTATTCCAAAACCACCCAGTCGATGGCATTGTGCTGGTGGCAACTATGATTACCGACGAACACCGTCGGGCGATTGAATCGTGCCGCGTGCCCATCGTGCTGATCGGCCAGAATGTTGAGGGCGCGGCGTGCGTCTATCACGACGATTACGAGGCCGCCTTTGAGCTGGGTCATGCGCTTGCGGGCCGCGTGGATGGCAAGATTGCCTACATTGGAGTTACCGAAGAGGACCGCGCTGCTGGTTATGACCGCCGTCGCGGTTTTGAGGCCGGCTTGCGCGCCGCGGGTAACCCACTCGATGCCGCCTTGATTCGTTTGGGCTCGTTTACGCTCGACTCGGGCTATGGTGCGGCGCGTGAACTGCTTTCCGTCGCTCCCGATGTTTCGTTTATCGCCTGCGCGACCGACACCATGGCGGCGGGCGCGCTGCGTGCTATCGATGAGGTTCGCGGCATGGGCGAGGGCATACACCGCGTGAGCGGTTTTGGCGACAACGCGTTTTTGCGCGCGCTGACGGGCGGCATTCCCACCGTGCATTATGGCTACCTGACCAGTGGCGTCGAGGCGACCAATATGTTGCTCAACACGCTCGATGGTGTGGAGGGGGAGAGCGGTCTCAAGACGCTCAAGCTCGGCCATCAGCTTATGAATGTCTAGGTCTTGGGCACGTCTGCCTGCCTCTGAGTCGCCTGGTTTTTCCGTAAAACTACCATTCGCCGGCTTTTTCCTACCGTTTACCGCTATATGAAAACGATTGCAGACATATGAAACTGCAATCGATTACAGTGTAAGTGTCAAAGATGGCCGGGTGCAAATGCGCCCGTTGGAGGAAAGGGAAGTCATGGACTACCGCAAATCAGCCCAAGATGTGCTCGACAACATCGGTGGCGCCGACAACGTTGTTTCGGCCGCGCACTGCGCCACTCGCCTGCGCCTGGTGATTGCCGATAACGCCAAGGTCGACAAGGAAGCCCTCGAGAATATCGACGGCGCCAAGGGCGTCTTTGAGGCCCAGGGCCAGCTGCAGATTATTTTTGGCACCGGCACCGTCAACAAGGTCTACGAGGAGTTCATCGCGCTCAGTGGCGTCGAGGCTGCCACCAAGGCCGAGGTCAAGGAGGCCGCGGCGCAGCAGCAGAACATCTTTATGCGTGCCATTAAGGTGCTCGGCGACGTCTTTGTCCCCATCATCCCTGCCATCGTGGCTTCGGGCCTGCTGCTGGGCATTATGAGCGCCCTCAACTTTATGGCCTCCAACGGCTTTATCGCTCTCGACACCAATAACTTTATCTATAAGATTGCCGACCTGGTCTCGGGAACGTCCTTTGGCATTCTGCAGATCCTGATCGGCTACTCCGCCGCCAAGGCCTTTGGCGCCAACCCGTACCTGGGTGCTGTCGTCGGCGGTGCGTTCATCAACTCCTCGCTGCAGAGCGCCTACACGGTTGCCTCCGAGGGCGTTCAGACCATGGTCACCGTCATCCCCGGCGTGTACAGCTTTGAGTGGGTCGGCTATCAGGGCCACGTGATCCCCATCGTTATCGCCTGCGCCATTCTGGCCTTCCTCGAGAAGCGCCTGCACAAGATCGTTCCCGAGATGTTCGACCTCTTTGTGACCCCGCTCGTCTCGGTGTTCGTGACCGTGCTCGTGACGCTCGTTGCCGTCGGCCCCATCTTTGTCTGGGCCGAGAACGGCATCCTCGGTCTGATCCAGGCCCTGCTGACCCTGCCCTTCGGCATCGGTTCCTTTATCGTCGGCCTGTTCTATGCCCCCACGGTCGTTACCGGTATCCACCAGATGTACACCGCCATCGACCTGGGTCAGCTCGCCCAGTACGGTGTGACCTACTGGCTGCCCATCGCCAGCGCTGCCAACATCGCTCAGGGTGGCGCCGCGCTTGCCGTTGCCTTTAAGACCCGCGATGCCAAGATCAAGGGTTTGGCACTTCCTTCGGCCCTGTCCGCCTTCATGGGTATTACCGAGCCGGCCATCTTTGGTGTGAACCTGCGCTTCTTTAAGCCCTTCATCGCCGGCTGCATCGGTGGCGGTTGCGGCGCCCTGGTCTGCGCGCTCACCTCGCTTGCCGCTTCCGGTACGGGCGTTACGGGTATCTTCGGTATCCTGCTGTGCCTGGCCCAGCCCGTGCAGTACGCGATCATGTTTGCGGTCGCCGCGCTGGTTTCCTTTGGCGTCTCGTTTGTCCTGTACAAGGACGAGCCCAAGGCTTCCGAGCAGGCCTAAGAGCTTTTGATTGAAGGGTGCCCGCGGGTTGTATGCTCGCGGGCGTTTCCCGTATCTGGTGTCGATCTCTGGCGCCTTGTTACTTTCGATCCGTTAGGACTTTGATATGTCTAATGCACTTGGCCGCGACCTTGCAAAGCTGGTCGCCGCTGTTGACGCTGCCGCCTCTGAGTGCGGCCATGGCGCGTATGGCCAGCGCTTCCATATTATGCCGCCGGCGGGCTGGCTCAACGACCCCAACGGTCTTTGCCAGGCAGGCGGCGTGTTCCATGCCTATTTTCAGTATGCGCCCTTTGATGTCGAGGGCGGCGTTAAGGTCTGGGGCCATGCGACGAGTCGCGATCTTATGACGTGGGATTACGTTGGCGCCCCACTGCTGCCCGACGAGCCGTTCGATTGCCACGGTGTGTATTCGGGCTCCGCGCTTGCCGAAGACGGTTGCATTCGCGTGCTCTATACGGGCAACGTTAAGCTTTCCGATGCTGACGGTACGTACGACTACGTCAATACTGGCCGCCGCGCCGATACCGTCTATGTGGAGAGCGTTGATGGCCTTACCGGTCGGGAGTTCAACCAAAAGCGCGTGGTGCTGGCGTCCGAGGATTATCCTGAGGATTTGACCTGCCACGTGCGCGATCCCAAGGTGTGGCGTGACGCGGACGGGCGTTATCACATGGTGCTGGGCGCGCGTCGTCGCGTGGATGGGCCGCATGTCGATAGTCGATTTTGCGCTATGCACGGCGAGGGCGCCGGTCGCGATGTGGGCGAGATCTTGGTGTATGGCTCGGCCGATATGCTGAGCTGGGAGCTCGAGAGCCGTGTGTCTACGCCCGAGCGTTTTGGCTTTATGTGGGAGTGCCCGGGATACCTTGAGCTTGAGGCGGATGGCGATGTACCGGCGAGGTGGCTGTCCTTCTCGCCCCAGGGCCTCGAGGGCGGCCGTTGGGACCGCGGCAACGTATACGCCGCTGGCTACATGCCTGTAACGGGCGACATCACCGGTGGTGACGGTGCCTATGAGCTGGGCGAGTTCCGCCTGTGGGACGCCGGTTTTGACTTCTATGCTCCGCAGGAGTTTACGTCCGAGGACGGTCGCCACATTCTGATCGGCTGGATGGGCATGCCCGATGAGCCGACCTATGGCAACGACCCCACTGTGGTGAGCGGCTGGCAGCACTGCATGACGGTGCCGCGTGAGCTTACAGCCGGTGCCGACGGCGTGGTGCTGCAGCAGCCGGCGCGCGAGATTGAGCACCATTATGCCTCGGTGCGTGTAGGGGAGGGCTCGTTGGAGGTTGCCGGCGATACCTGCTTTGACGTTGTTGCCGACGGTGTCGACGGCGCGTTTACCGCGACCGTTGATGGCGAGCTGAAGCTGGCGTTTGTGCCCACTGAGGGCGAATTGCCCTCGCGCTTTGAGATGCAATTTACCGATGAGAGTCGCGCTTCTGCCGGCTGCGGTCGTACCGTGCGTTGGGAGCCCGTCGACGAGGTTCGTAACGTGCGCATTGTTGGCGATGTTTCGTCGGTCGAGGTGTTTGTGAACGATGGCGCGCTCGTGTTCTCGACGCGCATCTATCCCGAGGCCTATGGCGTGACCGTTGACGCTCCGGGCGCGAACGTGACCTATCACACGCTCAACATCTAGGCGATTGGTCGTCTATCGGCGCTATACTGCAGCCGTTGCCCACGATGCGGGGAACATCCGCATCGTGGGTTTTTGCTTATGAAGGGACGGTGTCGTGTGGATGTACAGCAGCTAGAAGAGGCCTGGGCTGCAAGGGCCGGCGCGCGTGAGGCGTGGTTGCTTGCGGCCTCGCATGTGCCGGCGGCGCTGTCGCAATTGGGTATTGTGCGTCCCGGTGACCGTCTGGTGGCCTTTGCGGATGACTTTGCCGATGCGTTTGCGCACGGCTTTGAAGGCTGTGATGTTGTGCTTGTGGACCCGCCGTCGGTTGCGGCGTTTGCTGCCGCGTCCGAGGATTTCGATGCTTCGTTTGATGCCGAGGGACCGCATCTGTGGTGGTTCGTCAACTCTATCGGCGGGTTTGGTCTACGTGTGCCCGACCTTCGTGCGTTAGGCCGCGCAGCGCGTGAGGCTCATGCGCTGTTCTTGGTGGATAACACCGTGGCTGGTGTCTTTGGGTGCGATCCGTTGCGCTTGGGTGCCGTGCTGTCACTTGAGGCGCTCGACCGTGTGTGCGCTGGTAAGGCTCCGCGCAAGCTCGTTGCCGCTTCGATGGCGCGCTCGCAGCTCAAGCGCCATCGTATGGATGCCGCGGCTGAGTGCGCGCATGCCCTGCTTGAGGGCCGTGGCTTGGCTAAGCTTGATTTGCCTGCTGGCGAGGCCGGTGTGCTGGAGCGCGGGCTGGACTCGCTCGATACCCGCATGCAGGCGCATTTCGACCGCGCCCGTGCGCTGGCCGAGTATCTGGCCGCCAACGAGATGGTGCGCAACGTGCGCTATCCCGGGCTGAGCTCGCATCCCGACCATGCGGTTGCAACGGGAATCCTCGAGCATGGCTTTGGCCCGGCAGTTGAGTTTGACCTAATAGAGCGTAGCGCAGGCGAGCTGTTCGATGCTTTGCCGGGGGAGTTTCGCACATCGCCCGCCGGCGGCGCAACGACGCGCCTTTCGGCTCCACGCGGCAAGCAGGGGAGCACCATCCGCCTCTTCGCCGGTACCGACGACCCCCTGACAGTGGCCGCCACCCTAGATAACGCTCTCCGAAAATGATCCCTTGGGGACGGAGGAAAACGGATCACTCGAGGGGTCGTTCTGACTGAGTGATCCGTTTTCCTCCGTCCCCAAGGGATCATTTGTTGATACTTGCGATGAGGACGTCGGCTTTGGCAGCTATGACCTGGTTAATGTCGGCCTGCAGCTCCTCGTAGACTTCGATGGCTCGCTCGCCGGCGGGGGTGAGCGTGGATCCGCGGGCGCCGTCGCGCTCGATGAGCTTGCAGCCCAGCTGGCCTTCGGCTTCGTTTACAATGCGCCAGGCCTTGGAATACGCCATACCCATGCTCTTGGCGGCACGGTTGAGCGAGTGCTCGCGGGCAATACCCTGCAGCAGCAAGACGCAGCCATGACCAAACACGCCCGGCAAATCCTTGTCGCACGCTTGAATGACCAACTTTGCCGTCGTCTTGTACTTCATACGCTCCACGTCTCCCCGCTAAAGTGTTTGCTGGGCAAACGCAAAGCCTGCGTCAAACCCTCGTGTGCTCTTCTTAAATCATGCATTGTAGCAGTCAAAGTGCGTTAAGATACTTCCCCAGTATTGGGCGCCCAAGGTTGGGCTGGGTCCTACGAGGCCTGCAGCCGACCGGTCGCATGGAAAAAGGAGAAACATGGCTACGTTCTTTCCCGGTGAGTCCCACACGTTTTCGGAGTATCTGCTGGTCCCTGGTTACTCGTCCTCGCAGTGCATCCCCAACAACGTCTCTCTTAAGACGCCGCTGACCCGCTTTAAGCGCGGTGAGAAGCCGGCAATCACCCTGAACATCCCCATGGTTTCCGCCATCATGCAGTCCGTCTCGGGCGTCGACATGGGTGTCGCGCTCGCTACCGAGGGTGGCCTGTCCTTCATTTACGGTTCCCAGAGCGCCGAGTCCGAGGCCGCTATGGTCAAGGCCGTCAAGGATCACAAGGCCGGCTTCGTTCAGTCCGATTCCACGCTGACCCCCGACATGACCATGGAGCAGGTCATCGAGCTCAAGGAGAAGACTGGTCACTCCACTATGCCGGTTACCGACGACGGCACCCCCAAGGGCAAGCTCCTGGGTATTGTCACCAGCCGTGACTATCGCCCCAGTCGCGATGACCACCAGACGAAGGTCTCCGAGTTCATGACCCCGCGTGAGCAGCTCATTGTGGGCGACAAGAACATCAGCCTCAAGGTTGCCAACGACGTCATCTGGGACAACAAGCTCAACGCTCTGCCCATCGTCGACGACAACGATCACCTGATGGGCATCGTCTTCCGCAAGGACTACGACAGCCACAAGACCAACCCCAACGAGTTGCTCGACGGCGACAAGCGCTACATGGTCGGCGCCGGTATCAACACCCGCGACTATGCCGAGCGCGTGCCGCTGCTCATCGAGGCCGGTGCCGATGTCCTGTGCATCGACTCTTCCGAGGGCTTCAGCGAGTGGCAGAAGCGCACCATCGAGTGGATCCGCGCCAACTATGGCGAGGACGTCAAGGTCGGTGCCGGTAACGTCGTCGACGCCGAGGGCTTCCGCTTCTTGGCCGACTGCGGTGCCGACTTCATCAAGGTCGGTATCGGCGGCGGTTCCATCTGCATCACCCGCGAGACTAAGGGTATCGGCCGTGGCCAGGCCACCGCGCTGATCGACGTCTGCCGCGCTCGCGACGAGTACTACGAGGAGACCGGCGTCTACGTGCCCGTGTGCTCCGACGGCGGCATCGTCTACGACTATCACATGACGCTCGCCCTTGCCATGGGCGCCGACTTTATGATGCTGGGCCGCTACTTCGCTCGCTTCGACGAATCGCCGACGAACAAGCTGCTTGTCAACGGCGTGTACGTCAAGGAATACTGGGGCGAAGGCTCGAACCGCGCGCGCAACTGGCAGCGTTACGACCTCGGCGGCAAGACGGGCCTTGCGTTTGAAGAGGGCGTGGATTCCTACGTCACCTACGCGGGCTCCCTGCAGGATAACGTCGCAAGAAGCCTTTACAAGGTCAAGTCGACCATGTGCAACTGCGGCGTGACGACGATCCCTGACCTGCAGAAGAACGCGAAGCTCACGCTCGTCTCCGCCACCAGCATCGTCGAGGGCGGCTATCACGACGTCACCCTCCGCGCCACGAACGCCAGCAACAACTAAACAGCGCAAAGAACAACAAAAAGCGGTTCCCAAACGGGAACCGCTTTTTTGAGCACTGAGATCAAAATACCATCGTCAGGAAGCTGTAGAGCAGCTTGCAGCCGTAGAAAACGATGATCACGCCGCAGACCTTGTTGATGACAACGAGCGTTTTGGGCGTGAAATTGTCGCTGAAAAGCGAGATGAGCAGCGTCAGCCCCGTGAACCACAGGCAGGACGCGAGCGCCACGCCGCTGATAAACGACGTGCTCTGCGCCGCGGGCAGCGTCACGTAGAACGCGCCGAGCATCATCGTTCCGTCGATGAGTGCCTGCGGGTTGAACCATGTGACCACACAGGCGGACGAGATGGTCTTGGGGATCGAGTCCGCGGTCCGGCTGCGGTCGATCTCCTCCGCCTTGGCGCGCAGGAGACCGACGCCGATATACAGCACGATCAGGCTGCCGAGCAGCAGGATGACCATTTGCAGCCATTCATAGCGCTGCATGACCGCGCCCACGCCGAAAAAGCACGCGAGCGCGAGCGTCACGTCGAAAAGGATGACGATGAGCGCCGTCAAAAGTGCGCACTTTCGCGTGTGCGTCAGCGCCGAGTTGATGACGAATAAATTTTGCAGCCCGATGGGCGCGACGTATGCAAGCCCCATCGTAAGGCCCTGTAAAAAGTATTTCACTGCCGCCGCGTCCTTACTTTTTGAACGTTACGCACGCCTGCGAGGCGGTTTTGCCGTCCGGCTTGACGATGCCGATGCGGCACGTGCCGTCATCGAGTGACTTCTTGTAGACCGTCAGTGCCTCACCCTCGAAGCACGGCGTTGAGTAGTGTAGCTCGACCGATTGAATATTACCGCTCGCGAGCTCCTTTGCCGAAAAGCAGTCGAGCAGCAGGCGCACATAGGCCACGTTGTTCATGTGGTGGCCGAGGTCGATGTCCGTCGACCGCACGGCGTAGTGCGAGAAGAGGTCGGCGTCCTCAAACTTTTCATGGAAGCGCTGCAATTTTTCGGGGATGGCCGTCTCGGCGGGGAAGGGGTAGTCCTTCGGAAAGCCCGAGTCGCCAAAGCGGATGATCTTCTGCTCCGGTCCTAAGATGGCCCACTCGGTCTTGCCGCGGGCAATGACCGCCTCACCGCGCGAGAGTGTGTAACTGCGGTACGTGCGTACGTCGCGCTCGCTGCACGCCTCCGCCCACGTGCGCACCGTGAGTTCGTCCATCAGGTACGCGCGCTCAAAGAGATCGACGCGCGTGTGGACCGTGAGCCAGAATTCACCCTTTTTCGCCATCGCGCTGCTGCCGACGCCCAGCACCTCCGCGTGCTGCGCTGCGATGCCCTGAAAAATCGTAAACGCCGCCAACGGCGACAGCGCGCCCGACGCGTCACAGTAGTCGGGCGTGACGGTAAGACGTTTTTCAAAAATGCTCTCCATGCAGTTCTCCTTTGAATTTGTCGTTTTCTTAACGATAAGTATAGCATGGAATTGGTATTGCCTCAAGCGGACAAAATGACCCATGCGTTAAAAAAGCTCCACATTGTGGAGCGTTGTTTCCGCACAGGTGCGGAGGGGAAGGCAGCGCCGTCGGCGCTGCACGAATCAAAGGGGATATTCTCTTTCGCGAAAGAGAATATCCCCTTTGGAACCCCAAGAGAAAGGCTTTTGATTGGCAGTCTCTGGCTTGAATGACTTTTATGCCTCTGGAATGGGAGTGCCTGCCAAGTGATGAATCTAAACGATTTGTCTTACTTCTATCTCCGCTGCCGCTTTGCTGATCTTGTAGAAGTACAAACTAATTTCCGCCTACTGCGGCACTCCACAATGCGGCGAGCGTCAGCAATGCCGCATTTCGCAGGCAGTCTGCCGCC
>ERZ779885.1216-NODE-1216-length-26768-cov-5.242391_pt1 | contig 26768 bp, 27 predicted proteins | sample MGYA00511554_ERZ779885 | MGnify/ENA primary metagenome ERZ779885 (study PRJEB29588, sample SAMEA2160998) | human gut metagenome | biome: human gut; feature: human-associated habitat; material: faeces | place: Denmark | collected 2008/2010 ... | reverse complement strand
TGGGACAGATGGATATGTATATTCGTATGTATGATGAAATGAAACGAAATGAAGGGGATAATCCGACATTAGGGATTATTTTATGTTCCGATACAGATGAAGATATTGCGAAATATTCTATATTGCATGGGCACGAACAATTATTTGCATCTAAATATAAAACCTACCTTCCATCAGAAGAACAACTTCGAGAAGAGATTGAAATTCAGAAGAGATTTTATTATTTACAAAAAGAAGAAGACAAAGAAAATAAAGATTATTAAAATATGAGTAGAGAAAGACGTGAGTCATAGAAATGTGGCTTGCGTCTTTTTCTGTCTGGAAAGGAAGTGAGATAGAATGGAACAGGTCTTTCGTGTAGAACGAAACAAGAATTTTACGGTAATGAGCAACCATCATTTCAAGAACAAAGATTTGTCATTAAAGGCAAAGGGACTGCTATCTCTGATGTTAAGTCTGCCAGAGGACTGGAATTACAGATGCAGGGGCTGGCATCTTTGAGCCGAGATGGAATTGATTCTGTAAGGTCAGCAATTAAAGAATTGGAATATTACGGGTATGTGGAGCGAAATATGATCAGAAATGAATATGGGCTTTTTACGGATAAGGAGTATATTATCTGGGAGATTCCAATCGGGCAGGAAAATGATGTTATCAAATATGAATTATAAAATAACCAGTAAATAAAATATCCATCTTATCAATTCATGTAAGTATTAATAGGATTTGCTTACATGAATTTGATCGAGCATTGGGGAAGCGGCATTCCAAGAATTATAGACAAAGTAAAAGCTTCCGGACTGCAGGAGCCGGAGTTTATTGGTGGCGAAGTGGATTTGCGTATCAATATTTATCGAGGTCAGGTTGATACCAATAACGCCAATAGCACTAAAAATGGCGCTAATGGCGTTAAATGTGGCGCCGATGATGGCACTAATGGCACTGAAGTGCCGCTTAATAAGGAACAGACGCAGATAGAAAAATCGTTGCAGATTATAGAGAATTTTCACCATTTTGCATGGCTCGTAGCGTTCACAAATTCTTCACAAAAAAATTAGCACTCGCCTCTTGACAGTGCTAATAACAAGTGTTATATTACAACTAGAACAAAGGAAGGGGAACAAAAAGAGATGATAAAGATTCCACCGACCGGTGTTTGAGATGACAACAACGCTTCAGAATAAATCCGAATGTGCTAAATAAATTAATAAATGTCTTTTGAAAGGAGATATGACTTATGTTAATGCCTAGTATTTTTGGAGAGAACTTATTGGATGATTTCTTTGGAGAACCATTTGGAGGATATGATTACAGTGAATCCGGACTTATGACAACGGATGTAAAAGATACCGATAAAGGCTATGAAGTAACGATGAACATGCCTGGAGTTAAAAAAGAAGATGTAAAAGCAGAACTGAAAGATGGTTATCTGACAGTCAGTGCTGAGACGAACACGAAGAAAGATGAAAAAGCTGAAGATGGCAAATACATCCGCCGTGAACGTTACAGTGGATCCTGCAGCAGAAGCTTTTATGTAGGCGACGGTGTCAAACAGGAAGACATCAAAGCCAAATTTGAAGACGGTACATTGAAACTGTTCGTACCGAAAGAAGCAGCAAAACCTGCTGTAGAACAGAAGAAATACATTTCCATTGAGGGATAATCAGAATGCGGATTGTAAGCGTCCGGTTACAAGGCTGCCAGATGAGGCAGCCGCTTAAAAAGAAAGTTAGCTAAATTCAGATAGATTTATAAGGAGGAACGACTTATGTTAATGCCTAGTATTTTTAATGATAACTTATTTGATGATTTCTTTGATTTTCCATTTTATGATGATAAAGCAGATCGTAAGATCCAGAGAAAACTGTATGGACATCATGCAGGCAATCTGATGAAGACAGATATCAAAGAGAAAAAAGATGGTTATGAACTGGAGATCGATCTTCCGGGATTCAAGAAAGATGAAGTTACAGCAGGACTGAATGACGGATATCTGACAGTCAGCGCTGCCAAAGGACTGGATCAGGATGAGCAGGAGAAAGAAACTGGTAAGTACATCCGTCGTGAACGTTACGCAGGAGCCTGCCAGAGAAGTTATTATGTAGGTGAAGATATCACGGAAGAAGATATCAAGGCTGAGTTTAAGCATGGTATCCTGAAACTCTTTGTCCCGAAGAAAGAAGTAAAACCAGCAGTAGAAGAGAAGAAATATATCAGTATCGAAGGATAATGACAACACGTTAAAAACTTTCAAATACACCATATGATGAGGGCAGCATACAGGAGCAAAATCCTGTATGATGCCCTTTTTGCCATCTATATAAATGGAAATTTGAGAAAGTCTGGATAGTATAATGAAGTTAGGATTTGATCTGTATTTTGAGATGTGGAAAAAGGGAGAAATATCCATCAGAAAAGCTGTGTAGTAGTGGTGAATCGAAAAATAAAATCTGAGAGAGTTTTCGAATGTGGGAATCGGAGAATTACAGATAATGAAAAATCAACCATGAGAAAGGGAATGTTTAGTGTTATGGCATGGACATTCCCTTTTATGGACATTCTAATGTGCAAGTAATGCAGTCGGCAGAAAAAATATAGAAGTAGAGAGAGCAGCTGTTTGAATATCTGGAATACTATAAACAGGACAGGGGATATTTGTTAAGTTTCAATTTTTAATAAAAATAAGAAGCGCGGAATCCAGAACTTGGAGTATCAAGGGAAAAGGATTTTGGAAGTAATTGTATAAGATATAAGGATAATAAGAGAAACAGCTTGCTGGCATCGGCAAGCTGTATTATAGAAAAAGCCCTGCTTTATGCAAGGCTTTTGAAGTATGAGAAAGATTTTCATTTACCAGATTCCAAGCACATGCTGCATGGAAAGACTGGCGATCGTGATACCGATCCAACAGCAGAAACCAAGAGCGAGTGGCTTGCCGCCGGTTTTGATCAGCTTGATGATATTCGTATTCAGACCGACTGCACTCATGGCGAGGACGATGAAGAACTTGCTGAGTGTCTTCAGCGGAGTAAATACATCTGCGGATACGCCGGTTGAAGTTGCGATCGTTGTGATCACGGAAGCGAGAACAAAGTAGAGGATGAACATCGGGAAAATCTTTTTAAATTCCACTTTCTTTCCTTCGGCTTTGGAGCTGCGTGTCCGGATAAATGCGAGAACCAGTGTGATCGGGATGATCGCGAGCGTTCTGGTAAGTTTGACCGTAACTGCCTTATCCAGTGTGGCAGAACCGAGGGCGTAGAGCGAATCCCAGGTGGAAGCTGCTGCAGTTACGGAAGAGGTATCGTTGATCGCAGTTCCGGCAAAGATACCGAAGGCTTCCCCGCTTTTGGTTGAAAATCCAAGCAGTGCACCAAGTGACGGGAAGAACAGTGCGGCGAGCATGTTGAAAAAGAAGATAACAGAGATTGCCTGTGCAACTTCTTCATCATCCGCATCAATGACCGGTGCTGTTGCGGCAATTGCAGAGCCTCCGCAGATGGAAGATCCGACACCGACCAGTGTGGAAATATTTCCCGGTACATGCATAACTTTATGTAACAGATATGCAATGATCAGGGACGTTGAAATCGTTGTTACGATAATTGGCAGTGACTGTTTTCCGGTTTCCAGAATCACGGAGAGATTCAGTCCGAAACCGAGAAGGATTACAGCGTACTGAAGAACCTTCTTTGACACAAAAGTAATACCGTCCTGAAACATGGATTTGTCTTTTAATAATAAAGTAATGATCATTCCGGCAAGGATACCGAATACCGGTCCGCCGATGATTGGAAATGTCTGTCCGAGGAACCAGCATGGAACGGCGATGACCAGACAAAGTAAGATGCCTTTCCAACATTTTGTTATAAAATTCATAGAAATACCCCTTTCAAGTGAAATAAATAAGTTACTCTCATAACGATCTGTCCTATCATAGCATAAAAACAGCAGAATAAAAAGATGAAGGAAGGAAAATTCCCAAAGTAATTTGAGAATAAGGTGGAAATAACGAAAGATTCCCGATATAATAACAATATATGATTTTGGGGATAAGGAGGTAAAGTGTGATAAAACGGGGAATCCGGACATTGCACAAAAGAAAGTGATGCATACACTGAAAAAATTTGTAAAATATTATGCGCCGTACAGGACAGTATTCTTTCTGGATCTGATCTGTGCGGCGATCATCAGTCTGGTGGATCTTGCATTTCCACAGATTTTAAGAACACTGACAAAGACTTTATTTACAGAGGATCCATCACAGATCCTTGGAGCACTTCTGCCGATCGGACTGGCTTTGCTTGTGATGTATATCATACAGACATTTTGTAAATATTATGTCAGTTATCAGGGTCATATGATGGGGGCACATATGGAACGGGATATGCGCCAGAAGTTATTTGATCATTATGAGAGACTTTCTTTTTCTTATTATGACCAGAATAATTCCGGACAGATGATGAGTAAGCTGGTATCGGATCTGTTTGATATTTCCGAGTTTGCACACCATGGACCGGAGAATTTATTTATATCTGTGATCAAAATTGTCGGATCGTTCATATTTTTGTTTCTTATCAACTGGAGGCTGGCGGTTCCGTTGCTTGTGATGGTTGTATTTATGCTGATCTTTTCTTATAAACAGAACCGTCAGATGCAGGAGACTTTTATGGACAACCGGAGAAAGATCGGGGATGTCAATTCCAGTCTGCAGGATACGCTGGCGGGAATCCGTGTGGTGCAGTCGTTTGCAAATGAAAAGATTGAACGGGAGAAATTCAAGAAAAGCAATGAAGGATTTCTGGTATCCAAGGATGCAAACTATCATTGTATGGGAAGCTTTATGAGTGGCAATCTTTTCTTCCAGGGAATGATGTATCTGATCACATTAGTGTTCGGTGGATGGCTGATCGCACATGGGAAAATGGAAGCTGCCGATCTTGCCATGTATGCGCTTTACATCGGAATTTTTATCAGTCCGATCCAGATTCTTGTGGAGCTTACCGAGATGATGCAGAAAGGTCTTTCCGGTTTCCGGCGCTTTCTGGATGTTGTGGAGACGGAGCCGGAGATTGTAAATGCACCGGATGCGGAGCCACTTGAAAATGTAAAGGGTGAAGTGGAATATAAAAATGTTTCTTTCCATTACAGCGATGATGATACGCCGGTACTGGATCGGGTATCTTTTAAGATCCCGGCTGGCAGATCCATTGCCCTTGTGGGACCGTCGGGAAGTGGAAAGACGACGATCTGTTCTCTGCTTCCAAGATTTTATGATGTGACCGGGGGTGTGATCACAATCGACGGGCAGGATGTAAGAAAGCTGACACTGGAAAGTCTGAGAAGTCAGATCGGGCTGGTACAGCAGGATGTCTATCTGTTCTGTGGATCAATCAGGGAAAATATTGCTTATGGAAAACCGGGGGCATCGATGGAAGAAATTATCGATGCGGCGAAGAAGGCAAATATCCATGAATTTATCATGTCCCTGCCGGATGGATATGACAGCTTTGTAGGAGAACGAGGAACCCGTCTGTCGGGTGGACAGAAGCAGAGGATTTCGATTGCAAGAGTATTTCTTAAGAACCCGCCGATATTGATTCTGGACGAGGCGACCAGTGCGCTTGACAATGAGAGTGAGCGCTGGATCCAGCAGAGCCTGGAAGAGCTTGCGAAGAACCGGACCACGATCACGATCGCACACCGGCTTTCTACGATCCGCAATGCGGATGAGATTCTTGTGGTTGCAAATAATGGAATCGCTGAACGGGGAAATCATGATGAATTGCTTGAGCAGGGTGGAATTTATGCGCATTATTATGAGATGTCATAATAGTAAGTGAGAAAATCAAAATAAGTAAACAAAAAAGCTTCTTTTCAGAAAAACAGGAGGGCCGTTTCTGAAAAAGAAGCTTTTTATATCGTAAAATTGTAAGCAGTGTGTGCTGGTCTATATTTGCAAAACATTACACAGCTTAATCACACATATGGCAGGCTGCGCATGCAGACGGTGTCGTTGCGCATCCGCCGAGAGCTGTCTCCCGAAGCTCTGCCGGAAGACGCTTTCCTACAGTGTACACCGCTTCCAGCATTTCATCGAATGGAATCAGCTGGCGTACTCCGGAAAGGGCGATCTCTGCAGCGATCGTTGCATTTGCCACACCGGCAGCATTACGGTTCTGGCAAGGATATTCGACCAGCCCGCCGACCGGATCGCAGACCAGACCGAGCATATTCATAAGAACAGTGGATGCTGCGGCAAGGGATTGTTCCGGGGATCCGCCCATCAGTTCAACGGTTGCAGATGCCGCCATTGCAGATGCGATTCCGACTTCTGCCTGACATCCACCGACTGCTCCGGCGACAGTTGCATTGCGCATAGCAAGATAACCGATTGCGCTGGCATTATAAAGTCCCTGCTTGATCTGTTCATCGGAAAGATCATAGGTTTCCTGGAGGGCAAGCAGAAGTCCCGGAACGATACCGGCAGATCCGGCAGTCGGGGAAGCTACGATCACACCCATGGAAGCATTGGTTTCTAGAGTTGCCATCGCGTAAATGACAGCTCTTTCCAGAAGATCTCCGCAAAGACCTTTTCCGGTATCTTTGTGATCTGAGATTTTTTTTGCTTCGCCACCGATCAGTCCGCCCATGGATTTGACCGGGGTATGGATCGGAGTAGAAGCGGCTGATTTCATGATCTCAAGAACACGGTCCATTTTGCGGTCTGTCTCTTCCGGATCCTGTTCTCCCTCTGTGAGCTCTCTCTGAAGCATCACAGCAGAAATTGAAAGGCCTTGTTCCTGACAGACTTTTAATAATTCTTTTGCATTTCTAAAATCCATAATCTGTATTCTCCTTCCAATTACATCTGAACAACCATAACGTTGTATACATTTTTGTTTCTTCTGATTGTATCTGCGATATCTTCCGGTACCAGATCATCGGATTCTACGATGGTATAAGCGGTATTTCCTTTGGATTCGCGGAACAGACGCATGAATGCGATATTGATTCCAAGCTCACTGAGGCATTTGGTAATGTAAGCAACAACGCCCGGTGCATCTTTCTGGACGACGACGATCGAGCTGTATTCTCCGGTAAAATCAACCTCCACACCATTGATCCGGCACAGGCGGGCTTTTCCGCCACCGAGAGATTCTCCGCGGATCGTCATCTCCTGCCCTTCTTCATTTACCATCAGGATATCGACGGTATTCGGGTGTACGTCGGTTTCTACGTTGTTCGGAATGAAAGAATATTCGATTCCGTTGTCTGTCGCGATCTGGAAGGAATCGCGGATGCGCACGTCATCGGTGGCAAATCCCATAATACCGCCGAGAAGAGCACGGTCCGTACCATGGCCGTGATAGGTTTTGGCAAAAGATCCATAAAGGGTAAATTCTACTTTTTTAAGAGAACCGGTGAGAAGCTTTCTTGCAAGCAGAGCGATTCTGGCAGCTCCAGCAGTATGGGAGCTGGATGGTCCGATCATATTCGGTCCCATGACATCAAAAACACTGATAAAGGACATAGTAAACCTCCTGTAAAATAATTGTTTCACGCACGTAAAAAGGATTGACGTCTTATTAGTTATATTGTACCATCAACTTATGAGTGAAACAAATTCATAGATTTTATGAAGATGTTGAAAAATTTTCATAATGGAGTCAGAAGATGGAATTACGTCAATTACAGACTTTTATACAGATCGCGCAGATGCAGAGCTTTTCCAGAACGGCAGAGATGCTGGGGTATTCGCAGTCGGCAGTGACGGTTCAGATCCGCCAGCTGGAAAACGAACTTGGGAAAAGGCTGTTCGACAGGACAGGAAAGAAAGTGGTGCTTACCCCGCAGGGGGAAGAATTTCTGGAGCATGCCAACCGGATTCTTTATGATGTTCATCAGGCGAAAGCATCCATGAATGATACGGATGAATTGAAAAATCCACTTCACATCGGGACGATCGAGTCTCTGTGTACGGTGAAATTTCCAAAGATCATAAGGAAATTCAGGGAACAGTATCCCAGGGTTTCTATCCGGATCACGGTAGATTCTCCGGAAAAGCTGATCCAGATGATGGAACATAATGAACTGGATCTGATCTATATTCTGGATACACCAAGATGGGACAGCAACTGGATCAAGGTGATGGAGAAGGCAGAACCGGTTATGTTTGTGACATCGGTCAGTCATCGATTGGCAAAAGAAAGAAATTTGTTACTTGATGATCTGCTGAAAGAGCCTTTTTATCTTACAGAGCGCAATGCCAATTACAGGCAGGCACTTGATGGTCAGCTGGCGTTAAGAAGAAAAGAGCTTTCTCCGATGCTGGAGATCAGTGATACTGCATTTATCAAAAAAATGCTGATGTATGGGGGAGGCGTTTCATTCCTGCCACGTTTTGCAGTGGAAGATGATATTGAGAAAAAGAAACTCACACTTTTGGATGTGAAAGATATAGAAATTACGATGTATCGTCAGATTTTCTATCATAAAAACAAGTTTAAAACAAAAGAGATGGAGAAATTTACAGAGTTTGCTCTGGAGGACAACTAAGAGAAAATACAGCTATGGATAAGAAAAAATATACTGGGAGAATCCGGAACAAGACAATACTGGTATTTATTGTTATGTTTATCGGGATAAACTGTGCGGTGCATTTGCAGATAATGAACCGTATAAATGAAGAAAAACTAAAAGCGACGTATACAGCGGAGGCTACAGTCCGGAGAATAGAGGCGCAGATTAATAAATATCTGTCAAAATCCGATCTGCTGAAACAGATCATTGAGTCCGAAAGTACGATATCCGATGAACATTTTACGGAGCTTTCCGGGTTTATGATGGCCGATGATGATGTGATCGATGTGATCGAACTGGCAAAAGGCGGCACCGTATCGTCTGTGTATCCGCTGAGTGGGAATGAAGAAGCAATGGGACTGGACATGCTTACTGACCCGGATCGGAAGACAAGTGCAACAATCGCAAAAAACAGTGGAGAATATACGATCGCAGGTCCGTTTCAGCTGGTGCAGGGCGGAGATGGCGCATTATTATTCGATCCGGTCTATGTGAAAGGAGAAAACGGGCAGGAAGAATTCTGGGGATTTACGATTCTGGTTATTGACTGGGAGAAATTTATAGATGAGGTTGAGCTGGAAAAGCTGGAGGAAGCATCTTATCATTATCAGGTATGGAAAAAGAATCCTGTCACAGGTAAAAAGCTCACGATTGCGCAATGCGAGGAACCGGTGATGGATAATGCCCTGGAAGTCGTATGTGAGGTTCCGAATGATACCTGGTATTTTGAAATATGCCCGAAAGAAGGATGGTATTCCAAATCACAGCTTTGGCTGAACAGTCTGTTAAGTGCACTCCTTGCGGTCCTGATCGCGATGCTGTACTGGCAACGTAGAATGCGGAGTTATAAAGAGGCGCGTTACGCAGAAAAAATCAAAAAGTCGGCAGAGGAAGCGAAGGCGGCGAACACTGCGAAGACAGGATTCCTTTCCCGGATGAGCCACGATATAAGGACACCGTTAAATGGAATTATCGGTTTACTTAAGATTGACGCGAAGCATCCGGACGATAGAGAACAGGTAGATAAAAACCGGGAGAAAATGCTGGTAGCAGCCAATCATCTTCTGGCACTGATTAATGATGTGCTGCAGATGAGCAAACTGGAAAGTGGAGAGATGGTTCTGGCACATGAGGTGGTAAATTTAAATGAGTTATCGCGGGATATTCTGACGATCATGGAGCAACGTGCAGCAGAAGCAGGTGTTAACATAGAGTATGACAGAACATCGGATAAGGTAGAGTTCCCGTATGTGTATGCGAGTGCATTACATGTCCGTCAGCTTTTCCTGAATGTGTATGGGAACTGTGTGAAATATAATCAGGTTGGTGGAAAAGTAAAGATCCGTCTGGAAAATTTAGGGTTGAAGGATGGAATTGTCACCTATCGATGGATCATTTCAGATACGGGAAGAGGGATGAGCCAGGAATTCTTGAAGCATATCTTTGAACCGTTTGCGCAGGAACATACGGACGCAAGAAGTGTTTATAACGGGACCGGACTTGGAATGGCAATTGTCAATACACTTGTCCACAAAATGAATGGTACAATCGAAGTGAGCAGTACAGAGGGAAAGGGCAGTACATTTATCATCACGCTTCCTTTTGAGGTGGCGCAGGAAAAGAAAAAGGTGGAGAGCCTTCCGGAAGAGGAGACACTGAGTATCTCTGGACTCAGTCTTCTGCTTGCGGAAGACAATGAGCTGAATGCGGAGATTGCAGAGGTATTGCTGAAGGATGAAGGCGCTCACATTACTCTGGTGAAGGATGGACAGCAGGCGGTCGATGCATTTGTCGGAAGTGAACCGGGAACTTTTGATGCGATCCTGATGGATATCATGATGCCAAACATGGATGGAATCACTGCAACGAAAAGGATTCGCACGATGAACCGGCAGGATGCAAAAGATATTCCGATCATTGCAATGACGGCGAATGCATTTGAAGAGGATGCCAGAAGATGTATGGAAGCAGGAATGAATGCACATCTGCCGAAGCCATTTCAGATGAACAAAGTAATTGAGACAATTGCGGAATTTTGCAAAAATAAATAAAAAAAATCAGTTGACAAATGGAAAATATCAGCATATACTGTAACCAATTGAAGCGATAAACCGATGAACAAGAGGAGTAAGTAAAGATATTTATTTCCAGAGAGCTGCCGGTGGTGGGAAGGCAGTAGTAAGAGTTTTTACCGAATGGACTTGTGAGGGCAGCTTGAAACTGCAGAGCAGGAGTAGACGCTGACGGGATGCTCGCCCGTTACCAAGGAGATGTGTATGTCAGTACGCAGTTGAGAGGTCGGCGCAGACCGGCAATAAGGGTGGTACCGCAGAAGTAGAATTTCAAGAGCTTTTGTCCCTGTATAAGTGAAAACTTATACGAGGACGAAGGCTCTTTTTGCGTGCTACAAAGAGGACGTGCACGTCCGAAAAAGAATCATTTTTGTGCTCGCACAAAGAATGATTCTTTACAGGACGTATAAGCAGTATTCACACGACCGAGATGCAGCGTAGCGAAATCGAGGTGTGTAAAGACGCACGCCCGGTGTAAATCATTCAATAACAAGCTTACTCAACATAAAAACAACAACGAAAATTCAGGAGGAAAGAATCATGTACCCAGATTGTGATGAAATTTTAAAAATGGCACCGGATTATGACATCATTCCGGTTTGCCGTGAAATCTACGCAGATGTTATTACACCGATCACACTTCTACGGAAGCTCGCAGCAGTCAGCAAACGCTATTATCTGCTGGAGAGTGTAGAGGGAGGCGAAAAGTGGGGACGTTATTCTTTCCTTGGGTTTGATCCGGTGATGCGTGTAAAATGCAGTTGTGGAAAAGTAACGATAGAAAAGGACGGCGAAGAAACGGAAAAAGTGACAGACAAACCGCTTGAAGTGCTGCGGGAGATCCTGAAAGATTATAAAGCGCCGCGGCTTGCCGGACTGCCACCATTTGCCGGAGGATTTGTCGGATATTTTGCTTATGCGATGATCGGATACGCAGAGCCGAAGCTGAAGATCAAAAAAGGAACCTTCAATGACTATGATATGATGCTTTTCGATAAGGTCATTGCCTATGACCACCTGAAACAGAAGATCAGCATTATCGTCAATATGAAAACAGATAAGGTGATGGAGAATTATGGAAAGGCAACCGCACAGATCCAGGATCTGGCAAACCTGATCCGAAGCCAGCAGACAGCAGATATCCCGGTGTCAAAAAGTAAGATTGATTTTACCTGCAATGTCAGTAAAGAAGAGTATTGTAAGCTGGTTGAAAAGACAAAAGAGTATATCGTGGACGGAGATATTTTCCAGGCAGTCATTTCCAGACAGTTTTCCAGCCCGTATGAGGGAAGTCTGATCAATCCTTACCGGGTACTCAGAACCACGAACCCGTCTCCGTACATGGTTTACATGAAGATTGATGACGAAGAGATCATGAGTACCTCGCCGGAGACGCTTGTCCGGTTGGAAAATGGCAGGCTTACCACATTCCCGGTAGCAGGATCCAGACCAAGAGGACTGACAGAAGAAGAGGATCAGGAACTGGAAGCAGATCTTCTTTCCGATGAAAAAGAGCTTTCCGAGCATAACATGCTGGTAGATCTTGGAAGAAATGATCTGGGGCGGATTTCCAAATTCGATTCGGTGGAAGTTACGAAATATATGATGATCCACAAGTATTCAAAGATCATGCACATCTGCTCACAGGTGGAAGGAGATATCCGGGATGACTGTGATGCACTCAGCGCGATCGAGTCTGTACTTCCGGCAGGAACTCTTTCCGGTGCGCCAAAGATCCGTGCATGCGAGATCATCGAGGAGCTGGAAAGCGAAGAGAGAGGTGTTTACGGAGGTGCACTCGGATACCTGGATTTCACCGGCAATATGGATACCTGTATTGCGATCCGGATGGCAGTCAAGAAAGACGGAAGAGTCTATGTACAGGCGGGCGGCGGAATTGTAGCCGACAGTATTCCGGAAAATGAATACCAGGAATCAGCAAACAAAGCAGCAGCTGTGATGAATGCGATCAAGGCAGCAAAGGAGGTACTGGAATAATGATTCTTTTAATTGATAATTACGACAGCTTTTCCTACAATCTGGTGCAGATGGCAGGAAGTATCAACCCGGATATTAAGGTCATCCGAAATGATGAGCTTACGGTAGAAGAAATTGAGAATCTGCATCCGGATAAGATCATCTTATCTCCGGGACCGGGATATCCAAAGGATGCCGGTGTGTGTGAAGAAGTGGTACAGAAGCTGCAGGGCAAGTTTCCGATCATGGGAGTCTGCCTTGGGCATCAGGCAATCTGCGAAGCCTACGGCGGTGAGATCATCCATGCAAAGGAATTGATGCATGGTAAAAAAAGCAACGTAAAAATTGACACAGCAAGTCCGATCTTTCAGGGAATGCCGGAAGAAATCGATGCGGCAAGATACCATTCTCTGGCGGCAGATACCGAAAAGATACCGAGAACTTTAAAAGTGATAGCTACTGCAGATGACGGAGAAGTGATGGCAGTCCAGCACAAAGAGTATCCGGTGTACGGATTACAGTTTCATCCGGAATCGATTCTGACACCGAAGGGAAGGAAGATTCTGGAGAATTTCCTGGGGCTGTAGAGAGGAAAGGTGTTGCCCGGATCATATGGTATCGAACAGAAAGAAGAAGTAAGGATTTCAGGTACACGTGAAAATTTAATAAAATACATTTTACATAAAACAGCAGAGACAACAAGGCAGACAAGATGGAGGAAAAATATGATCAGAGAAGCAATTGCAAAGTTAACAAGAAAAGAAGATCTTACATACGAAGAGGCAAGAGGTGTCATGGAAGAAATGATGGATGGTACTGCAACGCAGGCGCAGATGGGAGGTCTTTTGATGGCACTTTCCATGCAGGGTGAGACCATTGATGAGATCACCGCATTTGCAGAAGTGATGCGTGAAAAGGGTGTGAAGATCAAACCGGAGAGGGAAGTCATTGATATCGTCGGAACGGGCGGAGACCAGGTGGGAACCTTCAACATTTCCACAACCTCTGCATTTGTAGTGGCAGCAGGCGGCGTGCCGGTTGCAAAGCATGGAAACCGCAGCGTGTCCAGCCGGAGCGGAGCGGCTGATGTTCTTGAAAAGCTTGGCGTGGAAGTTGCACTTACTGCGGAGCAGAATGAAAAAGTATTAAACGAGACTGGTATCTGCTTCATGTTTGCACCGGTTTACCACTCTTCGATGAAATATGCGGCACCGGTCAGAAAGGAGCTGGGAGTGAGAACGGTATTCAACATTCTCGGACCTCTTTCCAATCCGGCAGCGGCAACCATGCAGCTTCTCGGTGTATATGATAAAGAGCTTGCGGGAACGATGGCAGAGGTACTTTCCAACCTGGGTGTAACCAGGGGCGTTGCCGTTTGTGGCGAGGACGGGCTGGATGAAATTACACTCACCGGAGAAACGGATGTACACGAAATCCGTTTTGGAGAAATTACTTCTTATACGATCACACCGGAACAGTTCGGGCTGTCCAGATGCCCGCTTGCCGATCTGATCGGAGGAACACCGGAAGAAAATGCACAGATCACGATGGATATTTTGACCGGAAAAGAGACTGGGGCAAAGAGAGATGTGGTTCTGATGAATGCAGGTATGGCACTTTACCTTGGAATTGACGGAATCACGCTTGCCGAAGGCGTGGAGAAAACAAAAGAACTGATCGAGAGCGGAGCAGCACTTAAGAAGTACGAAGAGTTCCGTGAGGCAACAAAAGCAGTCGCAGCAAAATAGGAGAGGGCAATGATTTTAGAAAAGATTGCAGCAGATACGAAGCTGCGTGTGGAAAAAGCAAAAAGAAAGGTTCCGTATTCGGAAATCTGCAGAAGGGCAATGGCGATGGATGCCAATACCGGATTCCCATTTGAAAAAGCACTTGCAGAGCCGGGGATCCATTATATCTGTGAGGTGAAAAAAGCGTCCCCGTCAAAAGGTGTGATCGCGCAGGATTTCCCGTATCTGGAGATTGCGAGGGAGTATGAAAAAGCAGGGGCAGCCGCGATTTCCTGTCTGACAGAGCCAAAATATTTTCAGGGGAAGGATGCTTATCTGAAAGAAATTACGGAAAATGTATCGATCCCGGTGCTCAGAAAGGATTTTACCATTGATGAGTATATGATCTATGAGGCAAAGACACTGGGGGCTTCAGTGGTGCTTTTGATCTGCGCACTTCTGGATACCGAGACACTGAAAAGATACATAAAAGTTGCGGACCGGCTTGGCCTTTCCGCATTGGTGGAAGTCCATGATGAAGAAGAAATGCAGTCAGCGATTGAAGCAGGAGCAAGGGTAATCGGTGTAAATAACCGGAATCTGAAGGATTTCACCGTGGATATCGGTAACAGCATCCGGCTCCGTGGTCTGGCACCGGAAAATGTACTTTTTGTGGCAGAAAGTGGGATAAAGACAGCGGAAGATATTGAAAAACTGCGCGAGGCGAAAGTGAGCGGGGTACTGATCGGTGAGACACTGATGAGAAGCCCGGATAAGAAAGCGGCGCTTGAAAAACTGAATGGTGGAAGCTTATAAATGGGAAAAACTAAAATTAAAATATGTGGTCTGAAAAGACCGGAAGACATCGGGATCGTGAATCGCCTGAAGCCGGATTTTGTCGGGTTTGTATTTGCTGAAAGCAAGAGAAAAATTGACAAAAAACAGGCGGGGAAACTACATGAAGCACTGGATCCGGATATTCCGGCAGTCGGAGTTTTTGTAAATGAACCGATCCCAAATGTCACAGAATTTTGCCGGGAAGGGATCATTCAGCTGGTGCAGCTTCACGGGAATGAGGATGAATGTTATATAGAAGAGATCAGGAAGAACCTGCCGGATACTCCGCTTATCAAGGCGGTGCGGGTGCAGTCCAAAGAGCAGATTCTGGAGGCAGAAAAGCTGGATGTGGATTATCTGCTTCTGGATACTTATGTAAAAGGGCAATATGGTGGCAGTGGAATCAGTTTTGACAAAGCACTGATCCCAAAGCTTACAAAGCCATATTTTCTTGCAGGTGGTCTGGATGCAGAAAATGTAAACGAAAATATTTCCAGATGCAATCCGTTTGCGGTGGATGTGAGCAGCGCAGTCGAAACGGATGGCGTGAAGGATGAAACAAAAATAGAGGAATTCATAGAAAGGGTACGAAATCATGAGTAAAGGAAGATATGGAGAATACGGCGGACAGTATGTGCCGGAAACACTGATGAATGCGGTGCATGAGGTAGAAGAAGCCTACGAGAAATATAAAAATGATCCGGAATTTAACCGGGAATTGGATGATCTGTTAAAGAACTATGCAGGTCGCCCGTCACTTTTATATGAGGCAAAGAAGATGACCAGAGATCTTGGCGGAGCAAAGATTTATCTGAAACGTGAAGATCTGAACCATACCGGTGCACATAAGATCAACAACGTTTTAGGTCAGGTGCTTCTTGCAAAGAAAATGGGAAAAACCCGTGTCATTGCAGAGACCGGAGCCGGACAGCACGGCGTGGCAACAGCGACAGCTGCAGCACTGATGGATATGGAATGTGAAATCTTTATGGGAAAAGAGGATACGGACCGTCAGGCACTGAATGTCTATCGTATGGAACTTCTTGGAGCAAAGGTACACGCAGTTACAAGCGGAACCATGACGCTCAAAGATGCGGTCAACGAAACTATGAGGGAATGGGCAAACCGTATGGATGATACTCTTTATGTATTAGGTTCTGTTATGGGACCACATCCATTTCCAATGATCGTCCGTGATTTCCAGAAGGTCATCGGAGAAGAGATCAAAGCGCAGATGCTGGAAAAAGAAGGACGTCTTCCGGATGCAGTGATTGCCTGTGTCGGAGGCGGAAGCAATGCGATGGGAACATTTTACGAATTTATTCCGGATAAGGAAGTCCGGCTCATCGGATGTGAGGCAGCAGGACTTGGTGTGGATACTGAGAAAAATGCGGCAACGATCGCAAATGGTACAACTGGAATTTTCCATGGTATGAAATCTCTGTTCTGCCAGAACAAAGACGGACAGATCGCACCGGTTTACTCGATTTCAGCAGGACTGGATTATCCGGGAATCGGACCGGAGCATGCAATGCTTGCAGCTGAAGGCAGAGCGGAGTATGTGCCGATCACCGACGAGGAAGCGGTAAATGCATTTGAATATCTGTCAAGAACAGAGGGAATCATCCCGGCAGTAGAAAGTGCACATGCGATCGCCTATGCAATGAAGCTGGCACCGACTATGGACATGGACAAGATCATCGTTGTAACCGTATCCGGACGTGGAGACAAAGACGTAGCGGCAATTGCAAGATACAGAGGAGTGGAAATCTATGAATAAGATAAGCGAAGCATTTGAAAATAAAAAAGCATTTATCCCATTTATCACAGGAGGGGATCCGTCCCTGGATGTGACGAAAAAACTGATCCTTGCAATGCAGGAGGCAGGAGCAGACCTGATCGAGGTCGGAATCCCATTTTCTGATCCGATCGCAGAAGGACCGGTGATCCAGGAGGCAGACGAACGGGTACTTTCAGCGGGCTGTACTCTGGACAAATTATTTGATGCGATAAAAGAAGTAAAGGATGAGATCCATATTCCGATGGTATTTATGACTTATGTCAATCCAATTTTTACTTACGGAAAAGAGAAGTTCATGCAGCGATGTGTGGAATGCGGTATGGCAGGCGTGATCGTACCGGATGTTCCGTTCGAGGAAAAGGGAGAGCTTTCAGGAGTATGTAAGGAATATGGGATCGAACTGGTATCGTTGATCGCGCCGACTTCCCATGAAAGAATCAAAATGATTGCAAAAGAAGCGGAAGGATTTCTCTATTGCGTGTCTTCACTTGGTGTTACCGGAGTAAGAAAGCAGATTACAACCAATATCGGTGATATGATCGAGAAGGTAAGAGAAGTGACAGATATCCCTTGCGCGGTAGGTTTTGGAATTGCCGAGCCGGAGCAGGCAAAGGAGATGGCATCCCTTTCCGATGGTGCGATCGTGGGATCGGCAATCGTGAAGATCGTTGCAAAGTATGGTGAGGATTGTGTGCCGTATGTGGCTGAGTATGTGAAGAAAATGAAAGCGGCTGTAGAAGAAGCCGGAAAATAAAGAGATATGGGAAATGGCTGTCCGGGTGGCAGCCATTTTGTGTGCATATGGGAAAATACTGATTTTGGCTTGGATGTATTATGAAAATTTATCCGAAGAGCAGGGAGAGAATAATATTTTCTACGTCATCTTGCGAAGGCCCAAAAAAGGATTTATACTAAAAATTAGCAGAAAATCATAAGAGGAAAGAAGGAAATAAAAGATGGAAAATTTCACATTTTATGCACCGACTTATTTTGCTTTTGGTAAGGATACTGAAAATGATACCGGAAAGTATGTAAAACGTTTTGGCGGCAACCGTGTACTGCTCCATTATGGCGGAGGTTCTGTCATTCGTTCCGGACTTTTGGACCGTGTTAAAAAATCTCTGGATGGGGAAGGAATTTCTTATGTAGAATTAGGAGGCGTAAAGCCAAATCCGAGAAGTGGTCTTGTATATGAAGGAATTGATCTGTGCCGGAAAGAAAAAGTAGACTTTGTACTTGCAGTCGGAGGCGGAAGTACCATTGATTCCGCAAAGGCGATTGCGGCAGGTGCGGTATACGATGGAGATTTCTGGGATTATTATGAAGGAAAGCTTGTCGAAGAAGCACTTCCGATCGGAACAGTTATTACGATTTCAGCTGCAGGAAGTGAAGGATCACCGGACTCTGTTATTACAAAAGAAGAAGGAATGTTCAAAAGAGGGGCAACCGGAGAAGCATTCCGTCCGAAATTCACGATCATGAACCCGGCACTTACACAGACACTTCCGGCATATCAGACAGCTTGCGGAATTACAGATATTATGGCACATCTGTATGAGCGTTATCTGACCAATACCGAAGAAGTAGAAGTGACAGACCGTATGATCGAAGGGCTTCTTCTGACGATGATCCATGAAGGACCGAGAGTCATTGCAGACCCGGATAATTATCAGGCAAGAGCAAACATTATGTGGGCAGGTATGATGGCACACAATAATTCCTGCGGAGTAGGACGTACACAGGACTGGACAAGCCATAACATCGAGCACGAATTATCTGCGCTGTATGACTGCGCGCACGGTGCAGGGCTTGCGGTTGTTATGCCGGCTGTATTTACTTATACACTGGAACACAATGTGATGCGTTTTGCACAGGCTGCAGTCCGTGTCTGGGGCTGTCAGATGGATTTTGCAGATCCAAAGAGAACGGCACTGGAAGGAATTGAGGCACTTCGAAACTTTTTAATTTCGATTGGGATGCCAAAGAATTTTGCAGAGCTTGGAGCCAAAGAAGAAGATATTGAAAAGCTGGCACATACCTGCTGTTATGGAGATGTAAATACTGGTACAGTGGAAGGATTTGCAACTCTTGATCAGAAAGATGTGGAAAATATTTATAAACTGATGGTATTTTAGAAAAAGAAATATCGGAAAACAGGAAATTTGGAAGAGGGAGTGCGTGACTTAAACTCAAGTCATACACTCCCTCTTTTTGAAACGTCTATTTTCCAACAGGCTATGCATTTTCATAAATCGGTTCGAAATCATCTGCGCCGTGTCCACAGAGCGGGCAGGTGAATTCTTCCGGAAGATTGCTTCCTTCGTATACATAATTGCAGATCTTACAGCGCCATCCGATAATCTTCTTATCCTCTTTTTTCTGTTCTGGTTTTGGCTTTACATGTGCCTGATAATCTGCGTAAGTCAGAGGCGGATTGTCACTTAAAAGTTTCGCATCGGTTACTTCAGCAATAAAAAGGGTATGTGTTCCAAGATCCTGACTGGAAACTACTTTTGCGCTGAGAACAGAACATGTCTGCCATCCGAGGTAAGGAACTGCATTTTCATCTGCAGGTGCAGTGATATTTGCGAATTTATCAACATCTCTGCCGGACTGGAAACCGAAATGCCGGATCGTTTCAAAAGAGCAGGTCTGGTCAAGCAGGCTTAACGTAAAAATGCCGCTCTCTTTGATCAGATCACAGGTATAGTTGCTATTCAGCACAGAGATTGCGATTCGTACCGGATTATTCGCAACCTGGATGCAGGTGTTGGTAATACATCCGTTTACTACATTCCCAGAGCGTGTTGCAAGCATAAAGACTCCATAAGATAAATTGTAAAGTGCTTTTTTATCCATATGACATTCCTCCTGACTTTTAAAACTCAATAATAAGAATCATTACTATAATTAAAATATACATGATAAAAGAAAAATTGTCAATTACAAAATCAAGATTTCCGGAAAATCAGAATCACAAAAAATGTGATGATTTCTGATCCTAAGAAGGAAAGCCAGATTCCATTCAGCCCCAGAATCTGTGAGAACAGGATCGCACAGAAAGCAATTGCGATAATGCCGCGCATAACAGAACCAAGGACGGCAGGACGTGCCCGGTCGATTGCGGAAAAATAGGCAACCAGCACAATATTGATACCGGCGACTAAAAAGCCCAGGAAATAAAGCCTAAGACCAGTATGGGCGTAAGCAAGCAGCTGGAGATTATGTTCGCTGTTAAAGATGCTGATAAAGGTATCCGTAAATCCGTAGATCAGTACAACGATCACAAGCTCGATCAGAAGTGCTGCAGCAAGAGACCAGTTGAGAAATTTACGGACTAGATCATGTTCACCCTTTCCGTAACTCTGGCTGATCAGCGGCTGTGCACCCTGGGCAAGTCCGTTTAGGATCGCCATTGCGACCAGTGAAATATTTGCAACTACGCCGTAGGCTGCGATCCCGATATTTCCCGCAATGCGCAGAATCAGCATGTTAAATATAATCGTAATGACAGCGGAAGAAATTTCAGCAAAAAATGCAGAAACACCAAGTTGGCAGCATCTGATGATCCGGCGAAGAGAGGGTTTGCGCCAGTGAAACTCTACATGGTTATTCTTTCCAAGATAATGTGTCGAACATACCAGCATCGTCACAACCGGTGAAAGAGCGGTTGCAAGTGCAGCCCCCAGAAATCCAAGATTCAAAGGGAACATGAAAATATAGTCAAATAAAATATTAAAGAAGCTTCCGGAAATGGAACCGATCATGGCGATAGAGGTCGCATGGTCATTCCTCGCAAATGCCGTGAAGGTATAGTTTGACATAAAAAACGGGGTAAATAGCAGGACGATACGCATATAATTACGTCCAAGCCGGATGAGCCCGGCATCTGCCCCTAAAAGTGCAAGTGCTTTATGCGGAATGAAGATTCCGGTGAGCATAAAAGGAATGCTGCATATGAGACACCAGAAGATGGACTGGGTAAAATAGTAGTCCGAAGGTGAACCTTTGGCTGTGCTGATATTGTATCGTGTGGCGGAGCCGATTCCGATCATCGAACCGATTGCGAAGACCAGACCGAACACCGGCAGGATCAGATTCAGGGCAGCAAGTCCATCTGCACCGCATTTGTAAGAGATAAAAAAGGTATCTGCCAGAATGTAGACGGAGACACCGATCATTCCGGAAATACTCTGGGAAATGTATTTTAAAAATTTATGAAACATGTTTTTGAATTCCTCGTCTTTCTTAAAGCCAGATTAAATGAAATAACCATCTGTACCAGCCTGGTAATAAGCGGACTCTGATATCTCCATATAAGAATAGCATAAACATACTGGTTTGTCGAAAAAATAATCTTGCAATTACTGCTGTAACGTGCTATAGTAAGTCTTGTAAAACCAAATAATGCTTCAGGGCGGGGCGAAATTCCCCACCGGCGGTAAAGCCCGCGAGCCGTAAGGTATGAACTGGTGAGATTCCAGTGCCGACAGTAAAGTCTGGATGGAAGAAGTTGAATCGTTGCTGATAAAAGCGGTTTCTATCATATATGCAGGAATAAAAAGTAAAACGCTCTGGAATGGGAATCATTCCAGAGTTTTTATTTTCCGGAAAATAAAATGCCGAGGCCGGATTCGATGAGAAAATGGTATTTCCGAGAAGTATGACAGAGTGTACAGCGATATAACTGAGAAAGAAAGCCCTGACAGGTAAGAGAATCTGTCAGGGCTTTTCCTATATGTCAAAGCACATTTTTGAAAAGAGACTTATCCGGCAACATATCTAAAATGTTTAGCAGAGTACATTTACCGGAGAACGTTTCCGGGAGAGATGAGAAAGGAGAAAAAATGACAGATGAATTTTACATGCGCCGTGCAATTGAACTGGCAAAAAAAGGACGTGGATGGACAAATCCAAACCCGATGGTTGGTGCCGTGATCGTAAAGGACGGAAGCATTATCGGGGAAGGATATCACGAAAAATGTGGTGAGCTTCATGCAGAACGGAACGCAATCGCATCCCTGACAGAAAGCGCCGAGGGAGCAACAATTTATGTGACGCTGGAGCCGTGCTGTCATTATGGGAAGACACCCCCATGTACGGAAGCGATTCTGGAACAGAAGATTGCACGGGTTGTGATCGGATCGAGAGATCCGAATCCGAAAGTGTCCGGCAAAGGAGCAAAGATTTTGCGCGAGGCAGGCGTCCAGGTGGAAGAGGATTTCCTGCGCGAAGAATGTGATGCGTTAAATCCGGTCTTTTTCCACTATATCACAACAGGGCTGCCCTATGTGGTGATGAAATACGCAATGACGGCAGACGGAAAGATTGCGACAAAAACAGGAGCATCAAAATGGATATCCGGTGAGGAAGCAAGAAGTCTGGTACATGAGATGCGCCATGACTATATGGCGATCATGGCAGGAATAGGAACGGTTCTGGCAGACGATCCGATGCTGAATGTGCGTCTGGAGGGAAAGAAAAGTCCGGTCAGAATTATCTGTGACAGTATGCTCAGGATTCCGTTGGACAATCAGATCTGCCAGACAGCAGGGAGATACCGGACGATCGTTGCATATGCCGGTGAAAAGGGGAATGCGATTTATTTAGAAGAGAAAAAACGCAGTCTTGAAAAGCTTGGAGTCGTGCTTCTCAGAGTTCCTTCGGAAAAGGGGGAGATCAATCTGCAGCTTCTGATGAGAAAGCTTGGAGAGATGGGAATTGACAGTGTACTTATTGAAGGCGGTGGAACTTTAAATGAGGATGCCCTGCAATCCGGTATCGTAAATGAGGTGAAAGCCTTTATCGCACCGAAAATTTTTGGCGGAAGAGGCGGAAAGACTCCGGTGGAAGGCTTTGGAGTTGAGAAAGTAGACGATGCCATAAAGCTACAGCTTACGAGAATCTCGCAGGTTGGAGAAGATATTCTGGCAGAGTATAAGGTTTTGGAGGAAATGTAAATGTTTACAGGAATTGTAGAAGAAACCGGATCCATCCGGTCACTCCGACTTTCTGGATCATCCGGGAAGATTGCGATTCGGGCAAAAAAAGTACTCGGTGGAACCAGGATCGGAGACAGTATTGCGGTAAATGGTGTCTGCCTGACGGTGGTTTCCCTGGAAAAAGATGGATTTACCGCAGATGTGATGGCGGAGACGGTGCGAAGAACCAACCTCGGTGACACAAAGATCGGTGAAAAAGTGAATCTGGAACGCGCGATGGCGGCAGATGGCAGATTCGGCGGACATATCGTTGCAGGGCATATTGATGGGACCGGAATGATTGAAGAACTCAGAAAGGAAGAAAATGCAGTATGGGTAAAAATCCGGACAACGCCGGAGATTCTGGAACTGATCGTAGAAAAAGGTTCAATCTGTATTGATGGAATCAGTCTGACAGTGGCAGAAGTAAATGAAAAAAGCTTTCAGGTATCAGTCATTCCTCATACCGGAGAGGAAACCACGCTGCTGAAGAAAAAAGCTGGGGACAGGGTGAATCTGGAAAATGATATTGTAGGGAAGTATATTAAAAAGTTTCTTACACCATCGGAACCGGCTGGAAAATGTGGAGGACTTACCATGGAATTATTAGAGGAGTATGGAATTTGATGCGAAGAAATTCCGGGATTGAAATGGAGAGTACAAAGAAGAACAGGATAAAAATGAGTTATGATCGGACAGGAGGAAGTAACAAATGGAGAAACAGTATCAATACAATAGCGTAGAAGAGGCACTTGAAGAATTACGCCAGGGAAGGATCGTTCTGGTAACGGATGATCCGGACCGGGAAAATGAAGGGGATATGATCTGCGCGGCGGAATTTGCAACCCAGGAGAATATCAATTTTATGGCATGCCATGCGAAAGGGCTGATCTGCACACCGATGAGTGCAGTGCTGGCCGGACAGCTTGGGCTGCCACAGATGGTTTCTGAAAATACAGATAACCATTCGACTGCATTTACGGTATCCGTTGACCATGTGGATACGACAACGGGAATTTCAGCAGCAGAGCGCGGATATACCATGCGTAGCCTGACAGAAGAAGGAACAAAACCACAGGACCTTCGAAGACCGGGGCATGTATTTCCGCTGGTGGCAAGGCATGGAGGTGTGCTGGTAAGAAATGGTCATACCGAGGCAACGGTTGATCTGATGCGTCTTGCCGGACTGAAAGAATGTGGAATCTGCTGTGAGATCATGGAAGAGGACGGAACGATGATGCGGACAGAGAATCTCTGGAAGCTGGCGAAGAAGTACGACCTGAAATTTATTACGATTAAAGATCTGCAGGATTACTGCAGAATCCATGAAAAACATGTCGTGCGGGAAGCATGTGCAAAGATGCCAACCCAGTATGGAGAATTTCAGATCTATGGGTATGTGAATGACATTACCGGTGAACATCATGTGGCACTGGTGAAAGGTGAGATTGGTGATGGGGAAGACGTTCTGTGCCGTGTACATTCCGAGTGCCTGACCGGCGATACTTTCGGATCTCTCCGGTGCGATTGTGGAAAGCAGCTGCAGTCGGCGATGCAGCAGATTGAGAGAGAAGGAAGAGGAGTTCTTCTGTATATGCGACAGGAGGGAAGGGGAATCGGTCTGATCAACAAGCTGAAAGCGTATGAACTTCAGGAACAGGGATACGATACCGTGGAAGCCAACATCCGTCTGGGATTTGCACCGGATCTCAGGGAATACTGGGTAGGGGCTCAGATTTTATCAGATCTGGGAGTAAAATCACTCCGGCTTCTTACTAATAATCCGGAGAAGGTATATGGACTTTCCGGTTTCGGGCTTGCAATCCATGAGAGAGTACCGATTGAAATAGCACCGCAGAAATTTGATGCATTTTATATGAAGACGAAGCAGGAAAAGATGGGACATATCTTTAAAGAAATCAAATTTCAGTAAAAAGAGAATAAACAGTATTTATATATAGAAGAAACACTTTAATTACAGGAGGAAAAAAACATGAGACAGATCAACGTATTAGAAGGAAAAGTAGTAGCACCAGAGGGAATGAAAGTAGGAATTGTTGCTTCAAGATTTAATGAGATTATTGTCAATAAACTACTTGGTGGTGCGGTAGACGGGCTGATACGCCATGGCGTGGAGGATGAAAACATAACGGCAGCATGGGTACCGGGAGCATTTGAGATTCCGACAGCAGCTTCTAAAATGGCTGCATCCGGAAAGTATGATGCAGTGATCTGTGTGGGAGCAGTGATCCGTGGAGACACAACGCATTATGATTATGTCTGCAATGAGGTATCCAAAGGGATCGCACAGGTCGGACTTGCAACCGGAGTGCCGGTATTATTTGGTGTGATCACGACTGAAAATATCGAGCAGGCAATTTCAAGAGCCGGAAGTAAAGGCGGAAATAAGGGATATGACTGTGCACTTTCTGCAATCGAAATGGTAAATCTTCTGAGACAGATGTAATTTCCGGCTGACGGTTACAAAAAGAATCCCGTTTTCCGGCAGAAAAAGGGCAGATGCCGGGATTTACTGGACATTTATGCAGGAAAAAGGTATCATATCTGATAAGAGAAATCTGTAAAAGAAATAGTAAAGTTTCAATTCAGAGATAATGAAGGAGAAAATGAATTATGTATACAGCATCATCTGAGAGATATGATACCATGGTATATAACCGTTGTGGGAAAAGCGGGCTTTTGCTGCCGGCAGTTTCTTTAGGACTCTGGCACAATTTTGAAACCAATGCGGATCCGGAGAATATGAAGGCAATGTTGAGGACAGCATTTGATCTGGGAATCACCCATTTCGATCTTGCGAATAACTATGGACCGGAATACGGAAGTGCTGAGACGAATTTTGGGAAGATTTTAAAAGAAGACTTTGCACCATACAGGGACGAGATGATCATCAGTACCAAGGCAGGCTATGATATGTGGCCGGGACCTTACGGGAACTGGGGAAGCAGGAAGTATCTGCTCGCAAGCCTTGACCAGAGCCTGAAGAGAATGGGGCTGGATTATGTAGATATCTTCTATCATCACAGAATGGATCCGAATACCCCACTGGAAGAGACCATGGGAGCACTCGATTCCATCGTAAAGAGTGGGAAGGCACTTTATGTCGGAATTTCTAACTATGATGGTCCGACAATGGTACGTGCAGCGGAGATTCTGGAAGATCTGAAATGTCCGTTTGTCATTAACCAGAACCGGTATTCCATTTTTGACCGGACGATTGAACAGAACGGCTTGAAAAAGACGGCGAACCAGATGGGAAAAGGAATCATTGCATTTAGTCCGCTGGCACAGGGGCTTCTGACAGATAAATATCTGCACGGAATACCGTCAGACAGCCGGATTGCGGTGGATGGAAGATTTCTACATGCCGATGCATTGACGAAAGAAAAGCTTGCGCAGATCGAGGCTCTGAACAAGATGGCAGGTGAGAGAGGACAGTCTCTTGCACAGATGGCACTGAGCTGGATCCTGAAAGATGAGGATGTGACCAGTGTGCTGATCGGAGCGTCCAGACCGGAGCAGATCATTCAGAATGTGGAGATTGTGCAGAATACGAAGTTCACCCGGGAAGAACTGAAAAAGATCGATCAGATCAGCAGGGGCGATCTGTAAGTGAAACCTGCGCGAAGAAATTATTTGCAAAGGATGCAAAGAAAATATTGAATAAATGATTGACAGGAAGCAGCCATTGTGTTAATATAGTTCATGGTTGCTTCAGCAATCAACAATTTCATATAGGGGATTGGTCAAATGGTATGACAGGAGTCTC
>ERZ779885.1215-NODE-1215-length-26828-cov-4.810182_pt1 | contig 26828 bp, 20 predicted proteins | sample MGYA00511554_ERZ779885 | MGnify/ENA primary metagenome ERZ779885 (study PRJEB29588, sample SAMEA2160998) | human gut metagenome | biome: human gut; feature: human-associated habitat; material: faeces | place: Denmark | collected 2008/2010 ... | reverse complement strand
GAGGAGTTACCACTACATGACCTTTGTCATTGATACCAAAGTACGAAGTTCCCCAACCTGTGATGTTGTAGAGTTCTTCTGAGTCTTCAATACGCCATTTTCTCATTTCTTCTTCAGTGCAAAAAATACATTTTTGTATTTGGAATAAATAAATAGATATTGTTCAGACGTTACAAGTCAATATATTTATCGACAAGCTTATCTATCAAAAAGGTTGTAAATATAAGCAATAGATATATAATTATAGCAGATTTGATCAAGAAAAACATCTTAACAGGGATAATCATTCCGTTTCAACCCGCAAACGGCTATTTTCTATCACCTTATTTGACTAGGTATCGACCTGACCAATTGTTCAATAACTTAAATCTCTACGAAACAGTTTTCACTGCCATTGCCTGTGCGAGACATATGTCCGGTAAAAAGTAATCCATACAAAACACAACTGAGTATACAAAAAAATACCCGGTAAATGTTTAATCTACCAGGTATTTTTTTTCAAATCATGTGATTCCGGAGCGATTCGAACGCTCGACCCACGCCTTAGAAGGGCGTTGCTCTATCCAGCTGAGCTACGGAACCATCCTTATTTGCGGTGCAAAGGTAGTAATATTATTTTAACAAGCAAATATTTTTGTTATTTTTCCTCCTAAATTCATATGTAGTCGAACTACATAAAGAAGGAAATAAAATCAGAACGGATATCCCACCGCAAAATGCCACGCGAAGTTACTGCCAAAGTTCGGATGCAGGATAGCCCATTTCCTTCTGCCACTTTCCTGCGGGTTATAGGCTTTCATACCGGTATCGAAACGGATCAGGAAGAAATCGAAATCGAGGCGGAGACCTAATCCATAAGAGACGGCAATCTCTTTGTAGAAACGGGAAAAATCGAAGTTACCGTTCGGACGGCTCTCATCCTTATGGAAAGTCCAGATATTACCGGCATCAATAAAGGCCGCCATCTCGAATTTCCAAAATAGTTTCGTTCGGTATTCCAAATTCAGATCCAGACGGATATCACCGATCTGCTGGGCAAAGGACTTGACCGAATCGAGCGGCATGCTACCGGGACCGAGCGAACGTACGGACCAACCGCGGACACTATTTGCACCTCCAGAGAAATAGCTGCGTTCGAACGGTAGCATCTTCGAGTTACCATACGGATAACCGACTCCGATACCAATGTGGAAAGCCAACTTGTTACGATTGTCCAACACGATACTTTTACTGAAATCTATATCCCCTTTCACAAACTGGGCATAATTAATCCCAAACAATTTATAGCGCCCTTCGTCATCCTTATCCGCACCAGTCAGACGGGAAAGCCCATACAGCAAGTTGCCTGCCATCTCGAAGGAGAAGCGAACGGAATGCGTATTTCTCAAACGATTCTGAGGATCATAATTATTAAAAGAATAGGTATAACCGGAACCGACAATAAACTGGTCGGTAAAATTGTAAAGCAAAGTAGATTCAGGCAACGAATCTTTAAACGACTGACTTATCTTCGGCAAGTGCACATAGTCAATGTCCAACAACTTGAACACATGGCGCGCCTGCATATTGCTCCGCTCCTGCCAGATATAATTCCATCCTGCAGAGACGATGGCTCTTTTGAATTCCGGACGTGTTTGTATGCTGTAGTTCACCTTCAGTTCGGTCGTTGCACGAATCTTACGACGGAAATTTTCATGCAAGAAGGGGAACAGGAAACGGGGAAACAAAACAGATGCTTCCGCACCGAATTCCCAAAAGTTGTTTCCTTCCGACTGGCTGCCGGTCAACGCCTCGTATGCACCGCGTACTTTAGCAGAAAAAACCTCCGAGCCCTTGAACAAGTTTCGGTGCTGATAACTCAAACTGGAAGCAAATCCAAAATCCCCTGCCGAATTCGTCCCTTCCAGATCGACCCCAAAACCTTGCAGTTTTGCGGGAGAAGTCAAGATCGTACAATTAAGCTTCATCGTGTCGTTCTCTTCGACCTCCGAAAAACGGATATTTACATTACGCAAAGCACGCAGCGTGGCAAACGAAGAATAGGTCTGCTCCACCGTCCGCTCGTTATACAAGCGTCCCGGCATGATATAATTGCTCTTGCGCAAGACTCCCGGACGGATACTTCTGCCGTTCTTGCCGTATAGGATATCAATACCGTCAGTTCGAACCGTATCGTAAGGCATAGCGTTGTTTTCCTCTAACGTCAACGGGTCATAATCGGTCACAATCGAAACGTCTTTAATGTAATACTGACGATGTAACGTGTCGACCACCGTCCCGTCAGGCTTCTGCAAACGGTACGGTTTCAGAAGCATATCCAAATCTACGATATTCCGATTCAAAGAGCTATCGGCAATATAAGACAGGTAATCCCGGTTGAAAGCATAATAACCACGCCGACGAAGCAAAGTCGTAATGCGTTGCCTCTCCTTGTCCAGCACATCGCGGTCAAACAAGGCACTGTCTTTTATCAGAGAAGTATAATCGTCGGAATAAGTACGAAAAGCCGAAGCCAGTACGGAACGGTGAGGCGGTTTGAGCTTAGCAATGCTATCGATCTTAGGATCGCTCAAATCCATCGAATAATTATGAATCCGGTAAGGAGTGTTAGGGACGATCCTATAGGTCACGACAGCCTTTTTGACTCGTGAAGTATCAATAGAAGCCGAGACTTCGGCATTCATATATCCTTTATTGATAAAGAAACGTTTCAACTCGTCAACCGACTGCGTTACCAGCGTCGTATCCAGAATGACGGGAGCCTCTCCCATCCGGCGAAGCTGTTTATTGATCCATTTCTTCTCGTTCCGGCCCGACCAATCATACACGAACAACTGCCATTTCATCAGCCCGAATGCTTTAAAGTTGGGTTGCTGGCGCAAATAAGGCTTCAAATCGCTGTTTTTATAAGTCTTGCCATCCGACACAATCTCCACTTTGTCCAACAGGTATTCTCCTTCGCCTACATATTTTGTCGAGCTACAGGAGATTAACAACAATAGGAAACAAATGAAATATAGTGTTTGGATTCCCTTCATCATTCAAGTTTTTACGCACGCAAATGTAAAAATAAAATGTGGTTTATGATTTATGATTTATGATTTATCAACGACACATAAATCACAAATCATAAATCATAAATCGTAAAAACCAATTACCTTTGCCGCATAAAAAGAGTAAAGATGCTAAGCAAGGGGAAAGTAAAGTACATCCATTCATTGGAAATGAAGAAATATCGGAACGAACTGAATGCATTCGTTGCCGAAGGAAACAAACTGGTTGCCGACATGATGTTTGCTTTCGAATGCGAACTGATTCTCGCCAAACCATCCTGGATGGCGATGCAGGGAAACATCCCGGCGAAAGAACTATTGGAAGCGGAAGGGGATGACATCCGTAAAGCCAGTTTCTTGAAAAACCCGCAGGATGTACTTGCCGTGTTCAAGCGCCCGGACTGGTCGCTCGACGAAGCCGATCCTTCTACCTCGCTCGTTTTAGTTTTAGACGGCATACAGGACCCTGGAAATCTCGGAACCATCATACGCCTTGCCGACTGGTTCGGCATCGAACATATCGTTTGCAGCCCCGACACCGCAGATGTCTTCAGTCCGAAGACTGTGCAGGCCACAATGGGCGCACTGGCACATGTAAAAGTCCATTACACGGAACTGGAAGACTACCTGAAAGCCCAGGCGGCAAGACAAATTCCGTTGTTCGGTACATTCCTCGACGGAGAAAACATGTACACAAAGGAATTGTCGACAAACGGAATCATCGTGATGGGGAACGAAGGGAACGGAATACGTCCGCAAATAGAAAAGTTGATTAATCAAAAACTTTATATTCCAAGCTTTCCACCCGAAAGAGAAACATCAGAGTCTTTGAATGTAGCCATCGCTACGGCTGTCATCTGCGCCGAATTTCGCCGTTGCCAGGGGAATGCCGCCCAATAACAGCACACAAACAGGCGAACCCGCTTCAGCAATACCTGTAAAACCTTGACGTTCCAAGGCATCTGCCAACTGTTCTCCCGGCAGCATGTCAAAAGTGCCCTGTTCCCGCGCTTGACTCGGAATTACAAAAGATGTGTCAGAATAAGAATCCTGATGACACCGCTTGTTCTCCTGCACCCCTGCGTCAAGCACGGGAATAGGTACAAGGATCAAGATGCCGTCATAGAACTCCGTACCCGCAATTTCCCCTTCCAAAGGGAAAATTCCGGCCAATACGCCGTTATCATTCAACTCGACATAGTGCAGCCGGTAGAACTGTCTCCAATAGATATAATGAGAAGCGATCCGGCGCATAACACTTTTTATTCCGCTGTGGATATTTTTACGGCAGACGAATCTTTTGCCATATCGGTCAGACGACCGTAATTATATTTCATAAGGTTCAGGCTGTCCAAATAAACTTTGTAGTAGGAAGAATCGGCATTGTTCATAAAGATATAACCGTACACACGTTTGACCTGTTTAGTCGGAACTGTCTTCAAAACGGTTTCATGATAACCATCACGAAGCACCTTGTCATTGACAGTCACGATCGTATCGCCCTGATCAGCACTTATGCGTATTTCCGGTTTATAGACCATCCCTTTATTAATGCCCCAGACATTCATCCCCAACACAAACGTGCTGCCGGACGAATAGTTCGTTTCCGGTTTGATGTCGAACGTCACACCGTTAAACAGAGCATCGGGCTCCAACCTTAAAGAGGTGCGACGAGGCCAGATATCCACCGAATCCTGTTTGGAAACAGGTGCAGCCAAAGCCTGTACGTCGCCTAACGCTTTCTGCCGTTTATTCAAATCGGCCAGCACACGGTCATACACCTTCATATAAATATCCAGATGCCGTCCATACCAAATGAGCGAACTGTCGTACTCGGCTTGTGTGATATCGTATTTGCGGAAGATGGACTGATATAGAGCCTCCTTACGGGCATTATCGGAAAACGCCTTGCTGTCCAAGTTAATCATAGCTTCTGCCAATTGCATATCCACCTGTACAGCTTGCATTTTCTTTTCCGAAAGAATGTCATCCGGTACTTTGCTACAGGCAACCAGCCAGGTTGCCAGCAACAAAACGACATTATATCTATATCTATGCAGCCTATTCCGCATCAATTCTTTTATTTTTCTTTTGAGAGACTTGTCGACAATGTATGACGGTAGAACAGCAACAACAAAAAGACGCCTACGCAAATCGCCGAATCGGCCAAGTTAAAGATCGGACGGAAAAAGATGAACTCCTCTCCTCCCCACACCGGAATCCATTCGGGCAACACCGTCTGTATCAAAGGAAAATAGAACATATCGACCACTTTCCCGTGCAACCAACTGGCATAGCCTCCACCCTCCGGCATAAATGAGGCTACCTGTCCAAAACTATGATCGAACACCACCCCATAGAATATAGAGTCGATGATGTTCCCAATAGCCCCTGCAAAGATCAACGAGATACAGGCGATAAAGCCAAAGGCATAATTCTGTTTCACCAGCTTATACAGGTAATAACCGATAAAGCCGACAGCTATAATACGGAATACCGATAAAAACAACTTACCGATCACTTCTATCCCGAAAGCCATTCCCGGATTCTCGGTGAAGTACAAATAAAACCACGGAGTAATTTCGATACTCTCATGCAGCTGCATGTGAGTTTTAATCCATATTTTAAGAGCCTGGTCAAGAATAAGGAGCAGCATCACAATCAACGCTGCTCCCCAACCTTTGGAATATCTCATTTACTTGGCACCTCCCTGTTTAGCTTCGATACTCAACGTAGCGTGAGGTACTGCACGTAATCTTTCTTTCGGGATCAATTTACCGGTCTCGCGGCAAATACCGTATGTCTTATTCTCAATCCGGATCAATGCCGCCTGCAAGTTCTGGATAAACTTCATCTGGCGTTGTGCCAAACGACCGGCCTCTTCCTTCGATAAAGTCGCAGCACCTTCCTCCAATACTTTAAACGTAGGAGATGTATCGGCGACATCATTGCCGTCAGAATTGGTGACACCGGATCTCAACAGGTCATAATCTTTTTTCGCCTTTTCCAGCTTTTCCAATATTATGGCGCGGAACTCCTCGAGTTCGGCATCCGAATATCTTGTCTTTTCTGCCATGGTTCATTTAAATTAATAATTAACAATCAAGAATGAATAATGAATAATTCAACAATGAGAAAGATTTCCTTTTCTCTTGCCCACAAATATAAGCAATTCTTCCATTGTTCATTATTAATTATTCATTATTCATTGAATATTTATGCTTTTTCGATCCGGACCGAAAGCTTGAAGTCTTCGAAATCCATCTCGGTCGCGTCGCTGATCACATCCGTAATTTCCACTGATACAGCCAACACCTGGTTTGCGATATAGGAATTGAAGTCCTTGATCGCCTCGTCCATCCCATCGTTCGAAAGGACAGTGACGGATATTTTGTCAGTAATGTCGTAACCGCTGCTCTTACGCAGGTTCTGGATACGGTTTACCAACTCACGCGCCAGCCCTTCCTTGCGGAGGTTTTCCGTCACGGTGATATCCAGCGCCACCGTCAAGCGGCCTTCGTTCGCAACCAACCAGCCCGGTATGTCTTCGGAGATGATTTCGACGTCTGCACGTTCGATCATCGCCTCCTGTCCTTCAACGGTCAGCGTGAATGTTCCGGCTTTCTCGAACGCATTGATTTCGTCCTGGCTCATCGCCTGGATAGCGGCGGCCAATGCCTTCATGATCTTGCCGTAACGCGGGCCCAGCTTCTTGAAGTCCGGCTTGATCTTCTTTACCAAAATACCGGCGGCATTATCGACAAACTTCAGTTCCTTCACATTGACCTCGTTCAAGATCAGCGCTTTCACGGCTTCGATGCTTTCCTGCTGGTGAGCATCCACAACCGGGACCATGATGGTTTGAAGCGGCTGACGCACCTTGATGTTCACCTTACGGCGCAAAGCCAGCACCATAGAAGACACATCCTGAGCCATCTGCATACGTTCTTCCAGGTCCTTGTCGATCATTGCCTCATTGCAAACCGGGAATTCGGACAGGTGGACAGATTCAACCTTTTCGCGTCCGGTAGCGGCGATCAGGTCACAGAACAACCGGTCTGCATAGAACGGCGCGATCGGAGCCATCAACTTGGCGACCGTTTCCAGACAAGTGTACAAAGTCTGGTAAGCAGACAACTTGTCGGTCGTCATGCCTCCACCCCAGAAACGGCGGCGGTTCAGGCGCACATACCAGTTACTCAGGTTATCGTTTACGAAATCGGAGATCGCACGTCCGGCACGGGTCGGTTCGTATGTATCCAGGAATCCATCCACATCCTTTACCAACGAATTCAGCAACGACAGAATCCAACGGTCGATTTCGGGACGTTCTTTCCAATCCACATCCGGTTCGGAATAATCGAAACCGTCCACATTCGCATACAAGGCGAAGAACGAATATGTATTATATAATGTACCGAAGAACTTGCGGCGAACTTCTTCGATACCGTCGATATCAAACTTGATGTTATCCCACGGAGAGGCATTCGTAATCATGTACCAGCGCAAAGGATCGGAACCGTACTGCTCAATCGTGGCGAACGGATCGACGGCATTACCCAGACGTTTGGACATTTTGTTGCCATTCTTGTCCAACACCAAGCCGTTCGAAACGACGGCTTTATACGACACGCTATCGAATACCATCGTAGCAATCGCATGCAAAGTGAAGAACCATCCGCGTGTTTGGTCGACGCCTTCGGCGATGAAATCGGCCGGATAAACCTTGCGGTCGTCGAAGATTTCCTTGTTCTCGAACGGATAATGAATCTGAGCATAAGGCATCGCGCCGGAATCGAACCATACGTCGATCAGGTCGGTCTCGCGCTTCATCGGCTTACCGCTTTCGGAAACCAGAATCACATCATCCACATACGGACGGTGCAGGTCGATCTTTTCGTAGTTCTCCTTCGTATATTCGCCCGGCTGGAATTTCAATTCCTTATACGGGTTGGACTCCATCAGCCCGGCTTTTACGGATTTCTCAATTTCATTGTACAGTTCTTCAACCGAACCGATGCAGATTTCTTCCGCCCCGTCTTCGGTACGCCAGATAGGCAACGGCGTTCCCCAGTAGCGACTACGGCTCAGGTTCCAGTCCTGAAGGTTTTCCAACCATTTGCCGAAACGTCCCGTACCGGTGCTCTGCGGTTTCCAGTTGATCGTATTGTTCAGTTCAATCATCCGTTCGCGGCAAGCGGTCGTGCGGATAAACCAGCTATCCAGCGGATAGTACAACACAGGCTTGTCCGTACGCCAACAATGCGGATAGTTGTGGACATGCTTCTCGATGCGGAACACACGGTTCTGTGCTTTCAGCATCATGCAGATTTCAACATCCAGCGTTTCGTCTTTTTCGCCTTTGGTCGCATCATAAGCGTTCTTCACGAACTTGCCCTGCCACGGATCATAGTCGGCAGCATTCATATGCTCCTGAACATACTCGGGATCGAGGTCTTCCAGCAGATAGAATTTACCTGTCATATCGACCATCGGACGGCGGTTCCCATCTTTGTCGATCATCATCAAAGGAGGTACGCCGCTTGCTTTTGCCACACGGTCGTCATCCGCACCGAAAGTCGGAGCGATATGTACGATACCCGTACCATCTTCCACCGTCACATAGTCGCCGGTGATTACCCGGAAAGCACCTTCTCCCGGATTGACCCACGGGATCAGCTGCTCGTAATGCATGCCGGCCAGTTCCGGTCCTTTCCATTCGCCGACCACTTTGAACGGCACCAGTTTATCGCCCGGTTTATAATCGGTCAGAGCCAGATCGGCGGCTTTCGGATTGAAATACACATTCAACAAGTCCTTAGCCAAAACAGCCGTCATCGGCATACCTGTATATGGATTATAGGTCTGAACAGCCACATAAGTGAAATTTGGACCCACACAAAGAGCCGTGTTGGAAGGCAAAGTCCACGGAGTAGTGGTCCATGCCAAGAAGAACGGTTCGCCAAATCCCGCCATCTCCGGTTTCGGATCGAGAATGCGGAACTGAGCCGTACAAGTCGTATCCTTCACGTCGCGATAACACCCCGGCTGGTTCAACTCATGCGAGCTAAGCCCCGTTCCGGCAGCCGGCGAATACGGCTGGATCGTGTACCCTTTGTAAAGCAATCCTTTCTTATACAGTTCCTTCAGCAGGTACCACAATGTTTCGATATAACGATTGTCGTAAGTGATATACGGGTTTTCAAGGTCGACCCAATATCCCATCTTCTGTGTCAGATCCGTCCATTCCTTCGTGAACTTCATCACGTCGCGGCGGCAGGCGGCATTATATTCGGCCACAGAGATCTTTTTGCCGATATCTTCTTTGGTGATACCCAATGTTTTTTCAACTCCCAGCTCTACTGGAAGTCCGTGTGTATCCCATCCCGCCTTACGGTTGACAAGATATCCTTTCATGGTCTTATAACGGCAGAAAATATCCTTAATCGAACGGGCAATCACATGGTGAATACCGGGCATACCGTTTGCAGAAGGAGGACCTTCATAAAAGACAAACGAGGGATGTCCTTCGCGGATTTCAAGACTCTTATGGAAGATGTCGCCATCCTGCCATTTCTTCAGCACCTCTTTATTGACGTTCGACAAGTCAAGTTTCGAGTATTCGGCAAATTTCTTACTCATATGCGTTATATTTATCTATCTTCTCAAAAATTGCCGCAAAGGTAGTGATTTAATTCGAATTAGGCAATATGGAAACAGCAAGGACTCAAATCTCTCCGGACGTATTTCCCAGCGCCATCAATAATGCCACCACTTCCGAATAATTCTTCCGGCCGGAGGGAATGTTGTTTCCTTTCAAGAACCAGTTGTAAACGGTACTCTGGATCTCGCCTATAAACGGGCTGTACAAATTCTCCCAGTAAGCGACTTTCCGGTTGTAAAGATCTTTTACCTCGGGGGAGATCGTCTCTTTCCATTCATTAAACTCCTCTTCCGACAATAAGCCGTAGGCATTGCTCAACACATAAGGCAACAAAGCAAAATAAGCCGAAAACCGGATTTCCGGCACTCCGGAACGGGAACAGACGAGAAAACCATACAAATTCGCTTCCGCCTCGCTGGATATTCCTAACACATGCGCCATTTCATGTGCATAAGTAAACGGATACTGGACCGGGAGCAGATCAGGGTTCAGATTATATTCGGTAAAAAACGGTCCCATATACCCCAATACCCCCACTCCACTCATCAAAAAGGGTATTAACATCGGCTTCGGATGCAAATACCCGGCAGGACTGACTAAAGAGAAACGCCCGGCAATTTCATGATATTCCTTTTTCACTTCCTCTGCGACGAGGGCCTTATCTATTTTTTCGACAGGCACAAAGGACGCATTCAACGAATCTGTATAAGTGGATAAGAACGAACGAAAAGCGTCGGCTGAATAAGCCGCATACGGGATTTCCGTCCGTGTAAAAAAGTCTTTCCTGAAATAATTCAATCCCCAAGCCAGATAAAACCAGACATATATCCACAACAAATATTCGATCATCCGTCCGGCTGTCGCCCGCCAGGAACGTTTCTTCACAATGGCATAAACCAGATAAGCAAGCAAACCGGCCATACTACCGTATATCAGGCAATCACCTATCGAAAAAGAAAATAGAGAAGAAAAACAGGACAAAGCACCCGATATATAAGGATATACATTCCGGGCATACGCCTCTCCCATATCCGGCGAACGCATGGCGCACCAGATACCGGCCAGAAGGAGAGACAAGACTATCCAGCGTATATATTTCAATTTGAAATGTTTTTATTCAATAACTTCTTCACTTCCGCTTCCGACAGATTCCGGCGACAGGCATAATCTTTCATCTGTTCTTCATCAATATTACCAATCATGAAATATTGGGAATCCGGATGTGCAATATAAATGCCGCTCACCGTCGCCGTCGGATACATAGCGCCGTTTTCCGTCAACCGGACACCGATCTGTGACATATTTAACAACTTATCCAACGTGTAGTTCAAAAGCTGGTCCGGCAATGAAGGATAACCGATAGCCGGACGTATTCCCTGATATTTCACTTTATACAGGTCGGAGATGGAAAGCGATTCATCCGGAGCATATCCCCAATATTCCTTACGGACCTTTTCATGGAGATATTCGGCCGTAGCCTCGGCCAAACGATCGGTCAAGGTTTGCAACAACATGGAATTATAGGTATCTCCCTCCTGCTCGAACCGTTCTTTCAGAGATTCGGCGCCGGTACCGGCCGTCACCACGAAAGCGCCGACATAATCCGTACGCCCTTCCGATACTGGCATCACATAATCGGCTAACGACTTATAGATTCCTTCCTCTTTTTTCGCCTGTTGACGCAAAACTGGAAGCAAGACTTCACCCACACGGATATTATCCCCATCACCATTTGCCGGGAAGAAACCATAAACCGCCTTGCAATACTCGGCTTTCATCTCAACCAAGCGATCCAACAACTTAACAGCATCCTTGTATAACTGCATAGCCTCCGACGCCTTCGTCCGGTCCGCTTCCGAGAATTCGGCCAGCCAGGCGGCACGACAAGCGTCACAGCCGTGGATCTGCGCAATTTCCGAGAACCGCCCATTCAGTTTCCAGGCACTAAAAAAGAAGGTCCAATGAATATATGGAATTATTTCTTCCAAAGGAATAGAAGGAATCACCTGTACCCCGTTCCGAGCCGGGACAACCGGGTTATAAGAAGCCCAATCGATCACCGGACGATTCGTCCGGGCTTCCGCCAACGGGACCAGTATCTCTTTTTTCTTATTCACAGAGGCACGCAGAGCTTCATACTCACTGTTCAGCTGGGCGATATAAGCATCGCGCGTATCCGGGTTCAACAGTTTGGCCGCAATCAACGGGTTTTGCGAGGCGTCCAGCACATGAATGACCGGATAGTCATAATGCGGAGCGATCTTAATGGCCGTATGCAACTTCGAAGTCGTGGCGCCGCCCACCATTATGGGAATGCTCAGGCCGGCTTTCTGCATCTCGTCCGTCACATGCACCATCTCTTCGAGCGAAGGCGTGATCAGACCGGAAAGACAGACCAGGTCGGGCTTTTCTTCAATTGCCTTTTTTACAATCACGTCTGCCGGAACCATCACTCCCAAATCGATCACCTCATAATTATTGCAAGCCAGGACGATCGAAACAATATTCTTTCCAATGTCATGCACGTCACCTTTCACTGTCGCAAACAGAACCTTTCCTGCCTTAGCAGAATCGGAAGAGACCTTTTCTGCCTCGATCGCCGGTTGCAAGATGGCGACTGCCTTTTTCATCGTACGGGCAGTCTTGACAACCTGCGGTAGGAACATTTTTCCAGCACCAAACAATTCGCCTACCTTATTCATCCCACCCATCAGCGGTCCGTCGATAATATCCACCGCACGCGGATATTCCTTCAAGGCTTCCTTTAAATCTTCTTCCAAATGATCGCCGACTCCTTTTATCAGAGCGTTTTCCAGACGTTCCTTCAACGGATATTCACGCCAGACTTCCTGCTTTTCACCTTCTCCCTCCTGCGCTTTTACATGCAGGTTCTGGGCATATGCAATCAGTTCTTCAGCTGCTTCCGGACGGCGTGCCAAAATGACGTCTTCCAGCAACATACGGAAAGCAGGTTCTATATCTTCATAGAGTACGGACGACGACGGGTTCACGATCCCCATGTCCATGCCTTTGTTAATCGCATGATACAGGAATACGGAATGCATGGCCTCCCGCACATAATTATTTCCACGGAAAGAGAAGGAAAGATTGCTGACACCGCCGCTCACCTTCGCCCCCGGCAGGTTCTTCTTGATCCATTCCACGGCACGGATAAAGTCAAGTCCGTACCCGTTATGTTCTTCCATACCGGTAGCGATAGCCAGCACATTCGGATCGAAAATAATTCCGTTCGGATCGAAATCGACTTTCTCCCGGAGGAGACGGTAAGCACGTCCGCAAACCTCGATCTTCCGTTCAAACGTGTCTGCCTGCCCCTTTTCATCAAAAGCCATTACGACCGTAGCTGCACCCAACTGTTTGATGCGAGCGGCATGTTGCAGGAAAACCTCTTCTCCTTCTTTCAAAGAAATCGAATTCACAATACTTTTACCCTGCACGCACATCAAACCTTTTTCGATCACCTCCCATTTAGAAGAGTCAATCATCACGGGAACACGGGAAATATCAGGTTCGGATGCGATCAAGTTCAAGAAAGTCGTCATCTCCTTCACGGCATCCAACATTCCGTCATCCATATTGATATCGATCACCTGCGCGCCGTCTTCCACCTGCTTGCGGGCAATTGTCAAAGCCTCTTCATAATTTTCTTCCTTGATCAGGCGCAAGAACTTACGTGAACCAGCCACATTGCATCGTTCGCCGACATTCACGAAATTATTTTCCGGCTTTACTTCCAGCAACTCCAGACCGGACAACCAAAGACAATCGGGCCTCGGAGCCGGTACATGCGGCTTGGCCCCTTTCACCAGTTCGGGATATTTGGCAATATGGGCCGGCGTCGTACCACAACAGCCTCCCAATATATTCACCAGCCCTTCGTCAATAAAAGATTTTACATGAACAGCCATCTTTTCCGGCGTCTCATCATAGGAACCGAAACTGTTCGGCAGACCGGCGTTCGGATAAGCACTTATATAATAGGGAGCATGTTTTGCCAATTCAGCCAGAAAAGGCTTCATATCGGCAGCACCGAAAGAGCAGTTCAGACCGACACTAACAATATTGGTATGTTGCACGGAAGCCAAAAACGCAAGCAATGTCTGCCCCGAAAACGTACGTCCTCCCTGGGCAGATAACGTCATAGAAAGCATAATCGGTAAATCCTTGCCTTTTTCCTTCAACACAGCCTCGGCAGCTTCCAGTCCGGCTTTCACATTCAGCGTGTCGAAAGTCGTTTCAAACAAAACGATATCCACGCCCCCGTCTACCAAAGCGTCTACCTGTTCTTTATAGGCACTATACAAATCCAAGTAGGTGACAGCACGGTAAGCCGGATCGCTCACGTCAGGGCTCATCGAAGCAGTCTTATTAGTTGGGCCGACAGAACCAGCTACAAAGATCGTGCGATCCGGATGTTCCTTCATAAAGCCATCGGCCACCTCACGCGCCAATTTTCCGGCAGCCAAATTGATATTTCTCACCTGCCCTTGCATGCCGTAATCCTCCATCGAGATAGCATTTGCATTGAAAGTGTTGGTAGCAAAAATATCGGCACCGGCATCCAGATACTGACGGTGGATCGATTTGATCACATCCGGCCGGGTGATACATAACAGGTCGTTATTTCCTTTCAGGTCGCTCATCCAATCGGCAAACTGTTTTCCGCGATAATCTTTCTCGGTCAGTTTAAATCCCTGGACCATCGTACCCATTCCTCCGTCCAGAATCAAAATGCGTTCTTTCAGGAGATTCAAAAATATTTCTTTATCCATAAAGGTTCGTTACCGTTTAAATGCACGATCCATCTCCCGGCGGTCGTCCCGTTCCTTGATAGAGTCGCGTTTGTCATATTCCTTCTTACCTTTGGCAATAGCCACAACGACTTTGGCCAGTCCTTTATCATTAATAAAAAGACGTGTCGGAATAATTGTAAAGCCATTATTGCGGGCAGCGCTTTCAATCTTCCGCAATTCCTTTTTAGTCAGCAACAGCTTGCGGTCACGGCGAGCCGTATGGTTATTGTATGTCCCGTAGAAATATTCTGCCACATACATATTCTTCACCCACAATTCCCCCTTCTCCACAATACAAAACGTATCAACCAGACTCGCCTTTCCCAAGCGTATCGATTTGATCTCCGTACCGGTCAGCACGATCCCTGCCGTAAACGTGTCGAGCAACTCATAATCGAAAGTCGCCCGCTTGTTCTTTATCTGTATGTTATTACTAATCTTCTCTTTCATCTTATTCTCCTATCAAAAACGTAAACCGGGCATCAGCATGGAAAGAATGACCTCGATCAACCAGGGCGTCAGCAAAATCAGACCGGTCGCGGTCCCGACAAACTTCAGGCGTATCTTCTCCTCCACCTGCATATAAGGGCCGGCCCCTTCCCATACGATATAAAATGTATATAACACAAATATACGCAAAAAGAAAAACTCCGGAAGCAACATCAACACGATGTTCAATGCAAACATCAACGAAGACGAATAGCCGACAAAGCGTTGACACAGTTTCATATCCTTCTCCCGTTTGAACCATCCCTGCCAAATCTCATTCAGCAAATAGGAAGCCAGATAAAAGCCGCCGAACGCAGCGACTAATGTCCGGATAGACGACTTCAACGCCAGTTCGACATCAAACTCCTTCCGAGTGAACAGCACGCCTAAAAAAGCAGCAACCGTAACGAATCCGATGAGAGGATACACAAACCGGGATAAAAACTCATCGTCCTTTTCTTCTTTTCTCGTCAGAATATCCCACGCCTTTCCCGGCTGGGAGATGATGGCTACAACCAATTTAAATATCTCTTTATACATTTTTCAATACGCTCGTTTGCTATTTATCATTTTATTTGCCTTTTCCTGTCAAGTCTATTGTAAACACGTCGGAACTTTTCCAGTTTATCGATGCAGAATCCTTCCCGAACGAATATGCATAGTTAATCCGGAACTTCAGTTCATCCGAATGATTCTTTTCCGCCTTTTTCACCAGATCTTCGATATTGAACGCACAAGGAATAATCATCGCCTCGCCTCTTGTCGTGTCCGCCTTGATTCTGATCGTGCGGAGGTAGAGGCTATAAATATTATCGTCTCCCAACAATTTATCCGAATTATAGGACAAAGAGAAACTGTCCACTTGGTTTGCCGGGTGATTGCTTATCTCCGTGAACAGGAACAAATTGCCTCTGATATAAGCGGAACGCGCCTGGAGGGAAGAAAGCAACAGTTCGTCCTTTGCAACAATAGAGGTATCGGTCAACGTATTATAGAAGTTCCAACGATTAACCTCCGAGATCGTATTTTCATAAATAATAGCCTCGGTATAACTGGTATCCGTCCCTGCCCCCATATTGTTTGCGACCCCGTAATCGATGGAATAATCAAACAAAATACATTCTCCGTTTTCCACATTGGCATTCTGGAAGTCTTCCGAAGAGACCACTACGTCCCCCTTGGTATAAATAGCCTTACCAGGTCCGTAACCGGTCACCACTACCCCTGCCTGGTTTGCCATCGTCAATTGGGTGGCCGGGTCTCCCAAACAAGAATTCAACACAACCAAACAAAAGGCCAAAACGCCATATAATACTGTTTTTCTCATTTCCATATACAAATTTGAAGTCGTATTTATCTTCCTCTCTTTATGGAGGAAACGCACAAAGGTACGAAAAAAAGGTTTATACGACAAAAGCCGGAAGATTAATCACACTCATAAAAGGAAAGCATGAATCGAGGCGGAGCTCATCCCACCCACAGATTCATGCCTCTTTTCCTAATTATTATGGCAAAATAATTAAAAACAAGTAAATAGCTACGGGAAACGGAAATAAAGAAAGGCAAAAGCCTACGGCTTCACTGTTCTCTTCCGGCCTATCCTCGAAGCCGTCGAAAAAATATGCGTTGCAGGTCTTCTGACTTACTTCCGGTATGAGCGCCTTCCCAACTCGCGTCAGTGGCATAAAAGAATTGCCCAATCCGTTTTGAAGCTTACAGCAGCGGGACTGTCCGGGATTTGCACCCGATTCCCTTTTAATCCTTTTCCGCAGATTGCGAAGCAGGAACAATGCATGGGACAAATATAAAGATATTTTCCATATATTTCTCATCTTCTTATAGAAAAAAGCTGAAACCGACTCCAGACCCGTTAATCTTTGCGGTAAGCCTCGACAGCTTCCTGAACGGAGCCGTACATCAACAGCAGATGTCGGGATTGGTTATAGGGAAGATTCAATTCCTCTGCAACCATGCGGGTTCCACGGTCTATAAGTTTCTGATTGGTGAGCTGCATATTGACCATCCGGTTTCCTTTAACCCTACCCAATCGGATCATAACGGAGGTGGAGATCATGTTCAGGATCATTTTCTGCCCCGTGCCGGATTTCATACGGGAACTGCCAGTGACAAACTCCGGCCCGACAATCATTTCGATTGCGATATCGGCCTCCATCGCCATCGGTGAATCTGGATTGCTGGAAATGGAGGCAGTCAGGATGCCCTGTTCACGTGCTTTGCGAAGGGCACCGATCACATAGGGAGTCGTCCCGGAAGCAGCAATGCCGATCACGGTATCCTTCGTATTAACCCGGTGCTCCAACAATTCCTGCCAGCCGCGTTCCTCATCGTCTTCAGCATTCTCCACAGGATTCCGGAGGGCAGTATCGCCACCAGCTATCAAGCCGACAATCAGTGTGGAAGGCATCCCGAACGTCGGGGGGATTTCGGAAGCATCCAAAACTCCCAACCGCCCGCTGGTTCCAGCTCCCAGATAAAAGATCCGTCCGCCCTGCTTCATGCGGGGAACGATCTGCAAAACCAATTCTTCTATTTTGGGGATTGTCTCTCGGACAGCCAACGCCACTTTCTGATCTTCCGTATTGATATCTTCAAGCAAGTCCCGGACGGACTTCCGTTCCAGGTCGTTATAGAGAGAATTCTGTTCCGTTATCTTAATGAATGACATAGCTTATTACAATTTACACGTTGCAAAGCTACTAAAAATATCACATTTACATGTCGGTAAACTTCAAGCAAACAGGCTTGCTAACCCGGATGTCTTTTCCCGTATCTTTCAACAAACCGCTTTGCTTGTCTATTTCGTAAACCTGCACGATATGACTATCCCGACAAGCGCAAAGCAGGAACTTGCCGTTGGGGGTGATGACGAAATTACGCGGATGAATGCCGGTCAGCTGATAACCAATCTTTGTCAATTGCCCGTTTTCCAGATCGATAGAAAAAATCGCGATACCGTCACCTTTCAGACGGTTAGAGGCATATAGGAAACGACCGTCCGGTGTGATGTGTATATCGGCACTACCGGAGACATGTAACGTATCGGCTTCTACAAACCGGACCGGGGTCAGGTTGCCCTTGTCGTAATACATGAGAGCGACGCGGCCCGAAAGCTCGCTAATCAGGTAAGCCCATTTCCCGTTCGGATGAAAAACCGTATGGCGCGGACCTTCTCCCGCCGGCAAACTAAAAGAGGAAGGCGTCCCTTCCCGCAAACTCAAGCCTTTATCGGAAGCAACGATCTCGTATTTATAAATCCGGTCCGTTCCCAGATCGTTGGCATACAGATAGTTCTCATCCGGAGAAGCGTACACGCAATGCAGATGCGGGACCGCCTGGCGTTCGGCCCCCGGGCTTCCTCCTTCATACGCATATACTTCAGCCGGTAGCAAAGCTCCATCGGCCGAGATGGAGAAAACACTTATGCTTCCGCCGTTGTAGTTGGCCGTGACAGCCATCCGGCGTTTACTGTCCACCCAGATATAGCAGGGAGCGCTCCCATCCGTATGCTGCTCGTTCAGCAAAGAAAGCGTCCCGGTTTGCTTGTCAAACGAATAGGCACATACTTTTGCGTCCGGCACAGCAGTTTCACTTACCGAATAGACAAACTTGCCATCCCGGCTCACTGTCAGATAAGAAGGGTCCTGAATGCCCGACAGGCTTTTCACCGGCACAGCCGTCCCTTTCTCCACATCGAAGCGAAACAGATTTATACCAGGGTCTGTAGCATCCGCATACGATCCGACAAACAAAAACAATTCACTATCCTTTTGCATACATGATGTTATTGCCATAATTAACACCCCCGCTAAAAAATACTTTAAATTCGACATACATGCATTATTATTAACCGGGAAACATATTTACTTTCCGCATTTATCTTTCAACCATTCAATACGTTCCGACTGCTGTTCCGGATATGTCCAGTGACCGGTTTCGAGGTAAAGATGCAAGTCCTTCACTCCCGGAATAACATTGTAGGCCGAATACATGGATGTCGGAGGACAAGTCACATCATTATATCCCCAGCTATACCAGCCCGGAGCGTTCACCCGGCGGGCAAAATTCACGACATCAAAGTAAGCGAGCGTTTCCACTTCGTTTGCCACAGGCTGCGCATTCCGGTAGTAATGCGGCCAGCCTCCCGCACGTTTATGCAGATAGCCGGCATAATCGCACAAGGCCGGATAGAAAGCAGCAAGAAACTTGATACGCGGGTCTAGTCCGGCCGTGACAATAGACAAGGCTCCTCCCTGGCTTCCACCGGTCACACCGACTGTATTTCCATCAAACTCAGGCAAAGAATAGAGGAAGTCCACAGCCCGCACGCAACCGAGATAGACCCGTTTGTAGTAATGCGTATCGCGATTATTCTTGTTCATTGCATTATATCCGTTCAATGCTCCAGCAGCCAAGTTGTTATACACTTCCTGCGGCATCGTCACAGGAACACCATGTATTCCAATCTCCAACGTAATGATATCTTCTCCCAAATTGAATCCGTTATAAGGACGTATGCCCGCTCCTGGAACCTGGAGGACCGCCGGATATTTACCTGTTTTCTTCGGTACAATCAGAATGCCATATATACGGGAACCGGGGCGTTCATTCTGGAAACTGACATGATAGACATTCTGCGTAGAAGTGCATCTTTCCGGCAACAAAGTCATCTTGGGATCTAGCGGCTGCTTACGGGCTTCAGCGATCGCACCGGTCCAGAAAGCATCAAAATCTTCCGGATTGACCGTCGTCGGCCGAATCCTCGTTTCATCCACGCCAACTGTCGCCATCCCTTCATACTTCCGTCCGTCCACTTTGGCCGTCACCCTGCAACGCAAGAATCCGGGTTCATTCATCTTCGCTTTCAGTATCGTTTTTCCATCCGCCAAACGAACGTCTTTCTTTACAACCGTCGGAAAATATTCCGGTCCCAACTCATAATCGACAACTACATCTTTCAACAAATTCTCATTCTTGAAAACCTGTACTGTAAACTTGACTTCTTCCTTCGCCTTGCATTTCCAATCGATACGATCAGGCGAAACCACCACATTGACCAACTTCTGGGCCGGTTGTGCCAACACCAACGCACAATTACCCAACATCCCCAGAAGCAAACACAATAAGAATAAAGATTTTTTCATGATAAAAACCGAATTAGATAATTTATTATTTATAAAACACAGTGATAGTGAATCAGACCTTGAACCGGACTTTGAACGATCGTTCCTAATCGAAGCTCGAACTCACGAGCAACATCTTTCAATATATCCTGATAATACCAAGCAATGGAGCCTGTCAGATAGACAGGATGCTCCCGGTAATCATACTGCATGACATTGCGGGCAAAGAACGCCCGGAAGCTATTGCTCACCAGATCACGTATTGCCGGTTCTTCTATATGCCGGAGCAAAAAAGGAGACAGGCTTGCCAAAAAACGATTCGGGAAAGACCCTTTATAAACCTTTTCCATAATGATGGCCGGTGTCAAACCGGACTCCGCCCAAAAAGCCTCTTGCAAAGCTGCCGGCAACTGGTTCTTCAACACATCCCCAACCAACAATTTTCCAAGTACGGCGCCACTCCCCTCATCTCCCAAGACAAAGCCCAACGGAGATATGCTCTTGACAATACCCTTTCCGTCATACAGACAGGAGTTGGAACCGGTCCCCAAAATACAAGCAATGCCGGGGCTGTCTCCACAAAGGGCACGGGCGGCTGCCAGCAAATCGCTGCCGACCTCCACCGGGACCGGCAGATAGCGCGTGACAGAACGGCGTATAATCTCGTTCTTTTCCGTGAATGCACATCCGGCACCATAAAAGTAAACGGCCCCGACAGAATCGGACTCCCTTATCCGGGGAATCAGATTGTCCCTTATCTCAGCCGAGATCTCCTCTTCCGTCTGGAAAAAAGGATTAATTCCTCCTGTCCTGATCCGGTCTATCTCCCGATTGCCGGACACAATACTCCAATCCGTTTTCGTGGAACCGCCATCCGCTATCAATATCGTTTTCGCCACCATACAAAGCAAATATATTTAGTTATTTCCTTGTTTCTTCTTCCCGAATTCGGGATCGATCTTCAGGCAGGCCGTGACAAGCAACGTCACCAGGCAACATCCCATCACCCACCAGAAGAAATTCTCGTAACCCATCTGTTCCTGCAACCAGCCGGCCGCCATTCCAGGAAGCATCAGGCCCAAAGCCATAAAAGCCGTACAGATCGCATAATGTGCCGTCTTATGTTCTCCGTCGGAATAATAAATCAGATACAACATATAGGCCGTAAAGCCAAAGCCGTATCCAAACTGTTCGATAAATACGCAAATGTTGACTATCCACAAATTATCAGGCAACGCACTGCTCAAATAAATAAAGACAGCGTCAGGAAGGGAAATTGCCAACGCCATCGGCCAGATCCATTTCTTCAATCCTCCTGCCGAGGCGGCGATACCTCCCAATATTCCGCCCAATGTCAAACCGATCGTACCGATCGTCCCGTACACCAGTCCGATTTCAGCCGTCGAAAGCCCCAAGCCACCCACTTCGCGGGGATCGACCAGGAAAGGCGTTACCAATTTAGCCAACTGGGCTTCCGGAAAACGGTATAACAGCATAAACAGAATCGCGACAAAGGCTTGTTTCTTTTTGAAAAAAGAGGCGAAAGTCGCGAAAAACTCTTTTAAGATTGTGGAAGGAGTCCCCGTAGCCGATAGCTTATCCCCTTTCGGCAAAGGAAGTATATACCGGTGATACAGGAACAAAGCCAAAAACAGCCCGCCTAAAATAAAGAATGTAACAGACCAGGCAAGCGGGATATTCCCCGTACTGTTTTCCAGAAATCCGGCAAACATGATCAACACCCCCTGTCCGGCAATAATCGCAATCCGGTAAAAAGTACTCCGGATACCGACGAAGAAAGCCTGTTCATGCGAATCGAGAGCCAGCATGTAAAAGCCGTCCGCCGCAATATCATGTGTGGCGGAACTAAAAGCCAGCAACCAGAATACAGCCAATGAAGCCTGGAAAAAGAACGTCGTTGGGATCGTAAACGCCACTCCGGCAAGTCCTGCCCCGATCAATAACTGCATCGTGACCACCCACCAGCGTTTGGTCTTCAGCAAATCCACAAAAGGACTCCAAAAAGGTTTGATCACCCAGGGCAGATTCAGCCAACTCGTATAAAGGGCGATATCGGTATTTGAAACTCCCAGGCGCTTATACATCAGGACAGAGACGATCATCACCGCGACATAAGGTATTCCCTGCGCAAAATACAGGGAAGGAACCCAAAACCAAGGAGACCGTACAGATGGCTTATCAGACATAGGCTTATATGATATCATGCTTCATCTCTTATTTTCCGGATGAGCTCATTCTCCTCATCCTCCGTAATACTTACCTCTTCCCAGACCTTTTCGAGGTCTGCAAATGTCACTTTCTTAAAGTCCTTTTCCAAAGGGACGACAAATAAACCGGCCATCTCGACCGTCGCCGGGCTGATGAGAATATTGGCATCTCCCTCGGCATAATAGCAGGATGGACGCAATTCCCGCCGGGGGAAGATACAGGTAATCCAAACATCATCCTCCCTCCAGACCAGCAGGTTCATCATTGGTTCGTAATCCTCCGGTCCCATCGGCATCATGTCGTATAACAACTCGAAAACGGCCGCCGCCTCACCCTTATCCCTCGACACTAGGATAAAACAGACCGGAAGGAGATCGACTGAAGCATAGAAACCAGTCCGTTCACTTTCCCAAACGACCTGTTTCGGGAAGTTCGGCCAATTTCTCACAACCGGAAACTCCTCTTTCTTTCCAGCTTGGAAATGCATATGATCCGGAGCGGAAGCACCGCATTTCGGACCATTATAGAACAAGGCATAGTCAGATAAATCCGAAACGATGTCCAGCATATCCTCGTAATAAGGCTTTATCTGTTGCTTTTCATGCCAACGCAGGGGAACGGTCAGATGGTCCTCGAAAATAGGGTATGGATTAACCAGTATTTCAAACGCATCATTATACATCACTCCCTTTTGTTCTTCCGGCCGATGGCAGAAAAAACAGGGGCGCGCCAGCAAGGATGCCTTGTCGATCTTAGCAGCGGAAGAACGAATCCGTTCCGGATTAAATTGAAGAATCGTTGTCCTGTAATCATCCTGGAAATAACGCGTCTGCACATTGGTCAAAGAACCATAATTCTCCCTTGCCAGTTTCCAATCCTGCTTTTGGTCTATCAGCAGGAATTCTATTTCTCGTTCCAAATCATTCATAAGCTTCGCGTTTTCATGGTTGCCGGCAACTTGTCCCGCAACACAAATGTAGTGAAAAAAGAATCCATAGTGAGCAAACGGCCAAAAGACCAAGAAGAAATCATTTGGGCGAATGAGCGTTCAAGGCAATCCGCGCCTGCAATTCCCAAGTACGGATACGGTCTTTGTAGGTATTATGTCCGTTCATTTTCACGACATCGAGCGCGGCATCCGAATTGTCTTCCCAGCGGCGGCAGAGGTAAAGGACATCATAGATGCGCCCGATACGCCAGGTGCGGGAGATACGCAGTCCCAAAGCATAATCTTCTCCATAGCTTGTATTCGGAAGGTTGATCCTCCGGAGCACAGGTGTATAAAAGGCACGGGGAGCTCCCAGACCGTTGATGCGGAGCGCATTGTTACGTCCGTTTTCAAGCGTCCACTCCCGATGGTCGATGATGCCGGGCGGTATTTCGTTCATCTTGAAATCGGTCATCCGATAGGTTCCGACAACCATCGCGCAGTTCTGTTCGTAAAAAGCATCAACGATCTTCTGCAACGTATCAGGACCGCTATATACATCGTCGCTATCGAGCTGGACGGCAAACTTGCCACAAGCCGGATGATGCACACCCACGTTCCAGCAACCGCCGATCCCCAGATCGGAACGTTCCGGAACCAAATGAACCACACGTCCGTCTGCGGTATATTTTCCGATCGCTTCGGAAGTTCCGTCTGTCGAATGGTTATCCACAATGATCAGATTAAAGCGGAAGGTCGTTTTTTGTGCCAGCACGGAACGGATAGCATCTTCTATCGTACGGATACGGTTGCGGACCGGGATGATAACGGAGGCTTCCTGCTCGAAACCGCCGGCATCGAAGGTGACCGGTTCAAAGTCCGGGGCAAGATAACCGCCGACCCGTTTCAGGTAGGCCGTACAAACAGCTTCCAGCTCGATCTGCACCGCCCGGTTTTTCGGATCAACATAATCAAACAACTTCTCTCCGCTCTTGCGGATATCCGTCTCCACTTCCGAGTACAAATATTCATTGACATGAACCAGTTCGGCCAGCTCCGAGACACGAAGGCGAAGGTCATACAGCCCGGCAAAACGGTAATCAGCATCCATCGCCCGGACCGCCTGCTTCAAAACGGACGAACGAAAAAACAGCAGGGAGCCGAAATCAAAATCATCACGCAAGCTTCCTTTCTGATAGTCTATGACAGGAGCCTGTTGGCTGTTGCCGTTTTTTAACAGGTAACGATCCGCATAAAGCATTCCGGCATTCGTATCGCCGGCAATAGCCAACAGGCGTTCGAAGGCGAACTGCCCCGGCTCGAATGCCGTATATTTGGTATATAACAATGTATAGGCCGTATCTGCATGTAAAGCAATCGTCCGGAAAGTAGCGGTACTGGCGGGCGAATCGATCATCAGCATCTCACACCCCTCGACCTCATCGGGAATCTTTTCCGTCGCCAACAAGTAGATATTCTTTATCCGGTCACATAACCCCAACGCTCTTACGGTTTGCCTGGCCTGGGGTAAAGAAAGGAACGGAATGAAACAATTTATCATTTTCATAACGTAATTAGTTGATACCGGAAACAAAAATAAGGATAAAATATGAGCTTTTGCCGGAAGAGAAAAATATCTTTGTAAGTATATCAAAAATAAAACCAAGCTGGCAGAAGACCTTCAATTATAGACGGCACAAGAGGCCTTATTTTCCCTCCTCGAAGATAAGACCTTTCGTTTGTTTTCTTTCGAGAGATGACGGGGTGAGCAAAATACGACCTTCGCTTTCCGCATGTACCGGCAGGCTCTTCAATCCGCTTATCCGCGAAAGCGCCTCACTCAGCAGCCTCTCGTTCGTATCTCCGAAGGGCAACAAATCATTTCCTATAACCAGTTCCTCGATCTTTACATCCGGTTCAAAACCATTTGCATAGTCAGCTTCGTGATCGGCATTATAAATGCGTAATGTAATCGGATGCAACAGCCAGCCATATTTTTCTTTGGTTCCGAAAGTGTTGCTGCCCACCCGCTTGCCAATCGTTTTTTCTCCTATGATCGTAATGTTACTACGGGTAAGATAAGGGATCAGGCAATTGATCACGGCCTCCGAAGCAGATGCGGTCACACTTCCTGTCAGCACGTAAATGCGTTTCAAGTCCAGATTAGCATTTCCTATTTCAGAATTTTTTCTCAACAGCAAAGTTTCATCACTTTTTGATTGCTTTTCGTTATGCTCCATAATACAGAATGTCTTACCCAAAGCATCGGCCGGAGCCAGAAGAGAGGTCATCAACTGCGCACAAGTGACCAAACCTCCCTGATTATATCGCAAATCCAATATAAACTCGTCCACATTTTCAACCTTAAACCCGGCAAAGACCTGTTTCATCCGGTCGTCATAGATTGTACTTTCATCGTCCGGACCGGAAGAAAAACTGTTGTAAACCAGATAACCGACCTTCTTGCCACCCACCGTATAGACGGAATCTTTCAGAAAAGGCGTGTCTTCCACTGCACGGGAAGCTGCAACCGAAATAGTTTTTCTTTTATAAAAAGTGACCTCATTGCCTTTTCTTACCGCATCTGCCAATAAGAAAGTAGTTTCACCTCCGCTATAAAAAGCAGACAAGTTCGTCACATTCGGAGTCTCACTACCAACAGCAATAATCCAGTCCCCCCGTTCCAATCCGGCCTCGGCAGCAGGAGAGCCAGGCAAGACATATAAAACCCAGGCATAATAAAGGTTGCCGTTTTTATATGATGCAAACTCAAAACCATACGAATCGGACTCCGAAACAGATTTCGTCTCCTCTTCCTTTTTCTCTATCCGGGAAAAAGTGAGCCATCCGTCTCCGTATTTTACGCCATCCTGATCAGACAACAATGAATCGAAGAACTTATCTGGAGATTGTGAGAAGTTCAAATTTCCTTTGCCGGGCATATCCTCATTCCACAAATAGTAATCCGCCATAATCTTATAGATCCAACCATTCGTACCCTCGTCGGAGAGATCCGGAACCTCATCCTCCGTCGTACAAGACGGTACAAGCAAAAGGACAGCCAGCAATCCCGCGAGGACGGCAAAACCATTGAGCACATTGAAGTTGGCCTTCCGGTACAACAAACGTTTGATGACCCAGTCAAAGCGAATAGGCCTATCCTGCAACACCCTTCTCTCCATCTCTTTCCTGATTTCCAAATCCGACTCTTCCTTTTTTGCTTTATTCACTATTACTTATGGCACAAATATAACCATTATTAATGAGTAAGCAACGAATCGAGAAGAATGTTCAAATAATAACCATCGACAAAACGGAGGCGTTTAAATATAAAACGACCTTTTTCGCCGGAAAAGATGCAAAAACAGGGCATAAAAACGCATCCAACACAGCAGATAAACATCCCCACACCCCCGCAAAGGCCTCGCGCAGACCCGGGTCTGCACCTCTCCCACACCCGGGCCTCTGTGGTGGGTACACCCGGGTCTCAAGCGGCTTTGCAAGCTGTTT
>ERZ779885.1207-NODE-1207-length-26884-cov-5.833277_pt1 | contig 26884 bp, 36 predicted proteins | sample MGYA00511554_ERZ779885 | MGnify/ENA primary metagenome ERZ779885 (study PRJEB29588, sample SAMEA2160998) | human gut metagenome | biome: human gut; feature: human-associated habitat; material: faeces | place: Denmark | collected 2008/2010 ... | reverse complement strand
CTGGGTAGTAGGCAAAATCCTTAAAGGGCTGTGGGGCGGATTCAGGAAGTCTGATTACCGGAGAGACCGATAACCCGTTGGAAAGATGAACATGCAGGACACATGCAGGACATACATAGCTATTGACCTGAAGTCGTTCTACGCCTCGGTCGAGTGTGTGGAACGTGGGCTTGACCCGCTCACGACCAATCTCGTCGTGGCCGACAGGAGCCGGACGGAAAAGACCATCTGCCTTGCCGTCAGTCCTTCGCTAAAAGCATACGGCATTCCCGGCCGGGCCCGGCTGTTCGAGGTTGAGCAGAAATTAAGGGAAGTCAATGCCGGGCGCAGAAGAAACTCAAGGGGATACAGGCTGACAGGAAAATCTGTGTCGGACATTGATCTGAAAGCTCATCCGGACTGGGAGGTGGACTATATCGCCGCTACGCCCCGCATGGCTTATTACATCGAGCACAGCACGCGCATCTACAAGATATATCTCAACTATATTGCCCCGGAGGACATCCATGTATATTCAATAGACGAAGTGTTCATGGACGTAACGGATTATCTGTCCACCTACGGAGTCACGGCACACGAATTGGCAAGAAGAATGATCGGCGATGTACTGCGGCAGACTGGCATCACGGCAACCGCAGGGATTGGCACCAATCTGTACCTCTGCAAAGTAGCAATGGACATCGAGGCCAAGCACATCCCGGCGGACAAGGACGGTGTGCGCATAGCGGAACTGGACGAGATGACATACCGCAGGAAGCTGTGGACGCACCGACCGCTGACGGATTTCTGGCGTGTGGGAAAAGGCATAGCCAGCAAACTGGAGCAATACGGCATCTACACGATGGGAGACATCGCAAGGCAGTCCGTCAGGAACGAGGAGGTGCTGTATCAGCTGTTTGGCGTCAATGCAGAGCTGCTGATAGACCATGCCTGGGGATGGGAGCCTTGCACGATGGAATTTATAAAAGCCTATAAGCCGGCAACGAACTCGTTCAGCAGCGGGCAGGTGCTCCAGGAGCCATACACGGTACGGAAAGCCCGTGTGGTAGTCCGGGAAATGGCGGAAAGTGCCGCTCTCGACCTGCTTGACAAAAGGATGGTTACAGACCAGCTCGTGCTGACCATCGGCTATGATACAGCCAGTCTGTCCAATGAAGATGCACGGACAACATATAAGGGTGAAGTAACGACCGACTACTATGGCCGGAAAGTCCCGAAGCACGCACATGGCACGGCCAACCTTGAAAGCCCGACATCATCCGCCCGGCTCATATCAGAAGCCGTCATGGAACTTTTCGACCGGATTGTCAATCCCAACCTGCTGGTGAGACGCATCAACCTGACCACGAACCATGTCGTCGATGAAGAAACGGCAGCCAAGAACCCAGCTCCGGTGCAGTATGACCTGTTCACAGACTATGAAGCGCTGGAAAGGGAACAGAGGGAAGAAAAGGAAAGGCTTGCCAAGGAGCGCCAAATACAGACGGCCATTCTGAACATCAAGAAACAGTTCGGTAAGAACGCCATTCTGAAAGGACTGAATTATGAAGAGGGCGCCACTGCCAAGGAACGTAATGAACAGATAGGAGGACACAAGGCATGAAGCATCCATATGATGACATTATCGACCTGCCACACCATGTTTCCGAAAGGCATCCGCAGATGTCCATGTATAACCGTGCTGCCCAGTTTGCTCCCTTTGCCGCATTGACCGGACATGATTCGGCCATCACGGAAGCTGCAAGGCTGACGGAGGCGGAACAGGAACTGTCCGAAAGTGATGCTGAAGTGCTGAACAGGAAGCTGGCTTATCTGCAATCATTGGATGAAAAGCCGACTATTAGTGTTACTTATTTTGTGCCTGATGATAAGAAAGAGGGTGGAAGTTATCATACGGCGACCGGGATTGTCAAGAGTGTAGAGCCGGACAAAGGGGTTCTACAGTTTGAGGATGGCACGGGTATTCCTGTCATCCGTATTAAAGACATTGATGGGGAATGTTTTTTGACCGAATAGAAAATGTATTGTCAAATTATAAACGTGCAATGTTGCAATAAAAAACAGTAAAATGGATTACATAGACAAATATTCGATAAGCGTATGTACGAAAAAGCAGATTACGGCACAGGAGGTGTACGACATGATTTTCTCCGACTATCCTCCTCTTGTAAGGTTGCTTTTCAATATCCGTAATAAAATTGTAAAAAGGTTCGGGCTGAAAACCAGTAACGGCTTTAACGACCTTATAACGGAGAACTCCACCAATCACATACAAATTGAAAAAGACGACAGGCATCTATTTCTTGAAATCAAGATTGAGTGTGGCGAGCTGGTAAAATCGGAGCAGGCAATCAGTATCTGCACATCCGTTAAATTTCACAATGCTTTGGGACGGATATACTTCTTTTTCATAAAACCTTTTCATAAATTATTATGCCGCATGGCATTGAATAGAATAAAAATGTCAGAAGCGAATGTCGGTGGCCGATAAAAAAGGAGTTGGGATAGACCTCAGCAAATGCCGCAGCCGCCACCATCAGGACGGCTGCAGCTACTTTTCGCATCAGGCGACAGGCTCAAGCATTCTCTTTTGGTAATCGAGAATTTCATCAAGCGAAAGCCACTGCGGTTTCTCATCCTCCTTGAAACTGTCATGCAACAGTATCATGTACTCGATTTGTCGCTGTTCATCGCCAGCCCACAGGCGTTTTGGGTTCCTGTTGCCATAATTCAGATAATACTCGCAATCCGACTGCATTCGGGACAAAAGCATATAGCGGAACTTCTTGTCATGCTGTAAAACTTCTTCTTTTGTCATATCTTTTCTATTTTAATATCTGTTTAATCCGTTACCTCAAAAAAATAATTCAACTCGTCATCTTTCAGATTTTCAACCGCGTATAGGTCTGCCTGCTTCCATAGGTCATTGTAAAGTGCTGCGACTTCGGGGTGGCTCTTGTGATGCTGCCAAATCTTGTGATTGAGAACCAATACCAATTCGGTCAGAAACTTGTAGTCCTCATTCCACTCCTTGAAAGCACGGTTGTATGTGTCCCGGATAGCCGAAAGCCCAAACAGGTCGGCTATTGTGAAATCTTCCCAAAAGGTTGTCTGTACCGTGTAACCGTTCTCGCTCATAAATTCTCTGAATGTCATAATACTTCAATTTTAAGTTTGATTTTTTATTTTCCCTCTGATACAATCCTGTACCGGAAGGCTGTTTATTTTTCTGCCCGAGGATTGGCGGCCAGTCCAAGAACAAGGATGCTGCGAAAAATACGCTCGCCAGCGGAGACGGTGAGGAAGATTTTTCGCCAGCAAACAAGGAGGTCCTTGAGCGGACTGACAGGCGGCAATCGAAATTTGCAGAAACAATAGACGGCTTACGGTCCGGATTATAGAGGTAGGTGTACAGAGAATAATAGAAAAGGGAAAGATATATAAAGGTTAGTCCGGATGAGTCAGAACAGGTTGCCCGGCCCGCAAAAGGGTCTTTCATGCAGAATGAAAGGAATATGCCGCAACACATCCCATAGACGGCTGCGGCATTCATTGCCATGTTTGTCATTCTCACGCGGACTTTTTACGGTTTCTGGTCTTCCAGCCGTAAACATCGGCGACATACGGATAGAGGGAGCGGGTTCTCCGGCGAAAGCCTTCCTCGTCGATTTCCCCACTGTAGATTTTGGCGGCAATGCGTTCCGCTTCGTCCCTGTCTTTGGCTATACGGTACAAAACATAGTTTGTTCCGTCATGGTGAATCATGCGCCCCCGAATGTTGTAACCATCACCGTACCACTCGGCTTCATCACATTGGGAGTGCAATATGTCGGCGATATTGCTGCCCAGTATTTGGTAGCCTTGCCTCCGGCCATACCACAGCCCTAAATCGGCAAACACCATGATAACGCCGTCAATGTGCTTGTTCAAGTTATGCCGTTCGTCATCCAAATAGCCGTACACCTCGTCCGCCCATTCTTCTTCACTGACAATGTAAGTGTTGTCATCTTGCACCTCACGCTGAAATTCCTGGTATCTTTCTCTTGCATTATCATCCAACCTGTCCTCGCTCGACCAAATAATCTGTTTCATGTCTTTTAATTTTATAAGTTAATATTCTTCCTGTGCGGCTCAATTTTAACGAAGTCCCTATAGACACATTCGTGCTCTTTCCGGCAAAGTAAGCCGTTGGGTAGAATGTCATTGCCGTATACATAAACATGCACCGCTATTCTGCTCTCTGTGTCAAGTAGTTGGCAAAACTCTTTCCAGTGTTCAAATTGCGCTTTCGCCATTTCAACCAGAGTCTTTTTCCCTATATTGCCGACCCCATTTTCTTCCAACTGACACAGAACTTCTGCGTTTTCATTGTCGATGATTGCTTTTACCCATCCTTTGAAGCTGTAAATTGTCTCCATTTGATATGATTTTAATTGTTTGTTTTTCTTCCCTCTCTTCGGAGGTTTCGCCTCGTCCGACGGGATTTGATTTTATGTGCAGGATACAAGCCGGAAAGGAGGGAACAAGGCAAGGAGGAAGCGGACAGTCCATGACGATTGCATTTGTGTTCAAGAAGTATTGACGAGCTTGCGAGTTGATGGTTGTTAACCACAAATGTAGCCGCGCCTTGACGGTTCCCGCCCGGCTTAACTTTGCACAGGAAAATCAATGGACGGCGGGACCGGCATGGATGCAGTATAAAAGGAACAGGCTCGAAGAGGATAACAATGAGCATAAGAAAAGCGACCCGAAGGCCGCTTTTGACCGGGAAGCAGGAGGTTATTTTTTGCCCCGTTTCGGTTTCGCTGCCGGTTCCGCAGGAGCTTCCTCCTTTTCCGCTGCCGGGTAGAACTTGACGGCTACCATCGTGATGCTATTATGCTCGATGCCGTCTTTGTCTGTCCATCTTTCGGGCTTGAAATAGCCCTCCACGGTAAGCAAGGTACCTTTGGCCAGGTAGTCGAAAGACCCTTTGTTCTCGTTTTTGCGCCACGCTTCAAAATTCAGGAAAGCGGATATCCGGCTGGTCTGATCACCGGACTTCTCCTGACGGCCTACGGCCAGGGAGAAACGTGCTACACTTGCGCTGGTGAAACTGCGGATTTCAGCGTCCTTACCTACGAAACCTGTCACTGTGAATGTGTTCTCAATCTTTTTCATAATTCAATGCTTTTAGAAGTTAAACAAATCAATTTTACGATGCCCCAAAAAGTAGGTGCCGCAAAGGGATGCACCAAGGACTGCCAGCAAATACTCTTTATTTTTGGTCTCCCAAAACCGCAGGCCCGATAAAGGAAGATTTGTACAGCTGTGCATTGGTCAAGGCTTGTCAAGCCGCTCCCGACCGCATACTATCTTTGCGGCGGAAAATGATTGTGACTTCGGCCAAAAGCAGTAGTGAAAAAGTAGAACACGAAGCGACGGGCTTCGGAAGGACGTGTCCGCAAGGCGCAAGCAGGCATATTCTCCCCGTAGTGCCGGCATGAAGTCGGCAGGCCAGCCACACCCGCTTGACATTGAAGCGGCAAAAAGGAGCCAATGGCGGGCCAAAAAGTCCTGCGTGGAGGGTCATGACCGGAAGTTCGACAGCCGGCTTTGCGCAAAGCATCCGTCAGGCGTCTGTTCCGGCTGCAATGGGAAGCAGGAGGCAGGCAGGAAAGCGGGCAGGAATGCCCCCTGCGGGCAAAAGCATGAGGGGTGTTTTTTTGCGAATGGAATGTGATATAAAAGGGTATGCAGCCAAAAGAAAATAAAAAAGGAAGCCCTGCCCCCGGAAAATAGCCATGATAAAAAGTATCGAAGGTACATATTCCCAATACGCCGTATTGAGAAAATGACCTTGATACACACATATTCCTGTCTTATTTTAATTCTACAATGTCATCTATTCTGCCGTACAATATTGACCTTAATGCAGTCTTGTCAATGGCATAATATTCACAGATGAACCCATGTTGTTTCACAAAATACCGCTTAAGGACATCCGAGAAATCGAAGTGATAGCCATTTAAGGCAATTCCTCGCTTGAAATAAACGCTTTCCTTCACGCTGCGGGTTATCCAATTTTTATCTTCACGGCTCAACTTGCCTCCATTATTGAGGCTCTCACGAAGTTTGTACGCACGGCTATTCCGCAATGTCTCCAGTGCAGGCACTTCCCACTGGACAAATTTGTTTGCTATCGGTGTCATAAGTATATTCTTATTATTCATAAATGATTACTTCATCTCGGTATTCGGATATTTCTTTGCCGCTGGTCAGGGAGACAATGATTCTGTCCCCATAGTCGCCGACAACAGTTCCCTCTGTATAACCCTTGTACGGGTTAAGCAAGGTGCAGCTCTTACCTATGATGTCGGACTGTTCTTCATTATTCTCGTACATAAGCCTGCCTTTACTTGATTTTCCACTCACCGTTTGAAAATGTCCTGAAGCTCACATACTCATTTGAGAGTTCATAAGAATGTATGCTAATGTAAATTTGCTCTGGTGTTTCCAACAAGGCAATCAATTCATCCATTTCTTTTTGAGGACATTCCCATTTGGAGTAAAATTCACTTTCGACACATTGTCCATGTCTCGCAATGTAGCTATCACAGAAATTCTCTTCTATGAACTGTTCAATCGTAATAAGGTCTTTTTCGTTCTCCGTCTGTGCGAAGAAATTGTTTGTTGCGTAATTTGCCATATCTCAATATTTTAAGTTTTTTTCTTCCCTCTGGTAGCATCCGCTTCTTTCAGGCTTGATAAAATTTTGGCGCAACAAAAGGTGTCATGGAACATTCCGGCAAGGTTTCGAGTAAAATACAACCTCAGTGAAACCGAGGTGGAGATTTTGGTAAGAATCGGCAGACTTGACCTTGTGAACAATGTGGCATGACATATACCTTCGCGACATAATTCTTATCAGGAAGGCCGAAAGTCGGTGTGCGGAGTATCGGAAGATGCTTCCCGTATAAAAGAGGGGTGCAGCGAAAAAATAAAAAGGGAAAAGAGAGTTTATTTCTTTTGGCTGCAAAAATCGTTTAGTTTAGAACTTGATAAGATATACAAAAACCAAACTAAACTTCTATTTTTTCAATCAGATTTAAGTTTTGTCCCCAGGGACAAAATTAGTAATGAACGGGGGACAAAATTGCTTTAAGTAATATCAGAGATTTTTAACTTTACAAAAAATCAGTTGAATCAAACAGGACTGAAGAGCCAATTTCAATGTCTATACTTGTTCTTTTTTGCATTTTTTACCCCAATTTTTGTCCCCAGTTTGTCCCTTGACAAACACATATACATATATAAATCGTTGATATAAAATAAATTATTAAAATATAGCACTTTCTGCTTCGGAAATAGAGGATTGTGCCACGGAAATGGAGCCTGTATGGGCTCAGTTGACATCCGTAAGTTATTATTCATCTGAAGGCAGATGTATTTGTATACTACAAAGCGATAGATATCTAGGTTGTCGCCGTCGGCGTATCTTGAATTTTTGTACCCAAAAGCTTGAGCCGTGGCTGTTATCGCAGTCATATCCGACTGCTTTCCGCTATTTTTTCGATAAGAGTAGGACTGTAAATATTTATTTTTTTGTGACTTTGGTTCCGGATAATAATAAGCGTGAGTAAGTCCTAATGGCTTCGTATGTTTGATTGCATATTCGTGCGGGCATCCGGACAGAGACTGTTCTGTCCGGATGTTTTTTATGGGTAATTTCGTATCTTTAGAAACAAAAACTTTGATACGGCCATGAAACGGTTCGGTGTTGTTCTGTTGGTATGCGTCTCGGTGTTTTTAATGGCTTTCATGCCGTCTCCGGATGTGGTCGGCAAGTATGAGTCCATCTGCATACAGAAATGGCATGACCCGTTGACGAACTATGCCGATTTTCGTAAAGTGGATTTGCGAGAAGATACAACGTTTCTGATGCAGTCGGCTAAGGAGGCGTATTATGGTAAATGGCAGATTAAGGGTGAGTTTTTGATTTTAACGGAGATGGTTCCGGAAGATATTCCATTATGTGTCAGTAGTGGGAATCGCCTGCGTCAATGGTATTATTGGATTAAAGACAGGAATATGCTCATTCGGTTTATCGGTCAACGTCAGTTGGTTCCGGTTGATACGCTTGTCCGGATATCCGATGAGAGGTATTATGAAGCTTCTCCGTGGGGTGATGGGTTGTAACAAGCCGGTAAAAGTACAAGAACTTAGAAAGAATGATAAAGAAACGGTTTGGTTTGGTCTTGTTGGTGTGTGTGCCGATAGTGTTGATGGCGTTTAAACCGTCTCAGCTGGATATGATTGGCAAGTATGAATCTGTTTGTATGGAGAAACAGCAGGATTTGTTAAAGCGATATGTGTTTTTTCGTAAACTTGATTTGCGTCAGGATACGACGTTTCATATGAGTTCTCGTGACGCTTCTTTTCACGGCAGTCGTTATGGCCGATGGCAGATTAAGAGGAAGTACCTTATTTTAAGGGAGATTGTGCCGGTGGATAGACTTGCCGATTCTTGTGCTTTCGGTCAGGAACATTCCTATGAGTGGGTTTATTGGATTAAGAACAGAGATACGTTGATTCAGGTTGATGGACGTCGTCCGCGTGTCCCGATTGATACGCTCGTCCGGATTTCCGATGAGAAATATTATGAAGAAAATAAGGCTCCTTCATGGGATGACAGTTTTGAGCGCACTCAGTGTTTGCCATCATGGCGGCAAGAAAATTGACCGGTATATTCGGCATTTGTATAGTGAATAATAATGTGATGTATATCAGTCTGTTACATTGAATTTTTCGTATCGGGGCAGAAATTTTCTGCCCCGATATTTGTTGCAAATAAATTCGTATCTTGTAGTAGTCATCCATCCATATATTCATCAATTCGACCTGGAATGAGTATCTGGGTGCTTATCATAGTGAGAGGAGAAGCATTAGAGAACAATATGGAAATTGGAGGAATACTGCAATAAAAGATGTTTTACATGAAGAATTAGTATGGTAATGAAAGTATTGTTTTTGACGTTCTGCATGGGCATCGGTATTTGCATGGGTACCGAACCTCCTTCTGAGCCGTTTCAAGGTACGTTTGAAACTCACATTAAAGGTTGGTGCGAGCCAGTTCGTTTGATTTTGCATGGTCGGGGAACGTTTGAATATTATAGTGAGTATGGCGGTCTGTCGTATAAAGGTATCTGGCAACGTGTCGGGGATGATGCGATTCGATTAATCCCGTTAGATACTTCTATTATAGATTTGATAACATTTAAGCGTCAAAGCATTTCTGATACGGTTCGTATCATTAGTAGTGATATGTTGCGTCTGACTCACTATGATTATTCTCCTCCTGTTGTCCGCGATTATCATCGGGTCGAGGAATAGAGGGATTTAGGCAGTCATTACCGCCGGGCGTAGCGGTCGTTCGTTCGGCGGTTTTTGTCATTTCGGTTAATTTACAGATTATTCTGGAGTTTATGAGAAAGCTGTTATTGTTTTTTGTCGCAGTATTGTGTTCTTCTTTCGGTTTTGCGCAGCATTCGGACAAAGGTACCATGCCGCCGCTCGCCTATAACTATTTCGCCCCTGCAAACACCAGTGTGATGGATATTCCGGCCTCGTTTGTAAGGGATGAATTGAAAATTAGGGTAAATGTTAGCGTAGGTTTTGCATCGGAAAGTGATATAAAGAAAAGAAAATCATAAAAAGAGAAAATATATATCTGTAAAATGCGTATTATCAGGCACTTTTCAAGATATATGTATTTTCTCTTTTTCTTCATGTTTTCTGCGTAATTACATATTTTTTCCTTATTTTTGTCCCCAGTTTGTCCCCCAGACCATTAATGAGGGACAAAAAACTGTCCCCCAACAAAGGGAAAATTTAATAACCAATAAAGCAGGAAACAGTCATGGCAAAGAAAACTATCGCACAAAAGGAACCGGTCAAGCTCCGTGAGAAGAAGCTGAGCAATGGAAACATCAGCCTGTATCTTGACATATATAGAAACGGGAAGCGTCACAAAGAATACCTGAAACTATACTTGATAGAAGCAAAAACACCTATCGAGCGGGAACAGAACCGACAGACTTTAGCAACGGCTCAAGCAATTAAATCAAAGCGTTTAATTGAGATTCAAAACGGGGAATATACATTCACTCATCAATTCAAGGAGGATACTCCATTCCTGGAATATTACCGTAACATGGTTAAAGAACGGAATACTCCAGATACAAGAGGCAACTATGGCAACTGGCAAAGTTGCTTGCGTTATCTGGAGCTGTACTGCGATGAGAAAACAACTTTCAGAGATGTTACACCAGAATTTATTTTGGGGTTCAAAGATTTCTTAGAAAGTGTTGAAAAGGACACACACAAACGCAGGGGGCCGCGCAGAGAACGTGATGTGTTTCAAGGTCTGTCTCAAAATTCGAAAGCGTCCTATTTCAGAAAACTTAGCGCCTGTATCAACCATGCTTATGATGAAAGGATTATTGCCGTCAATCCATTACGCGGAATTGAAGGGTTCAAAGATGCAGAGGTCAAGCGTGATTATCTGACATTAGAGGAAGTCAGAAAATTAGCGGAAACGCCGTGCCGCTATCCCGTACTTAAACGTGCGTTCCTCTTTTCCTGCCTGACTGGATTGCGTAAATCCGACATCCAAAAACTCTTGTGGGGAGACGTGCAAAAATTTGGTGAGTTCACAAGAATTATCTTCAAACAGAAAAAGACCGGCGGCCAGGAATATTTGGATATTTCACCTCAAGCGGAAAAATATCTTGGAGAAAGAGGAAATCCAGAAGATCCTGTTTTTACCGGATTCACATACGGCTCCTGGACATCCGTAGAGTTGCAACGATGGAGCATGACTGCAGGAATAAAGAAAAATTTAACATTCCATTGCGGGCGCCATACCTTCGCAGTCCTGATGCTCGACTTGGGCACGGACATCTATACCGTATCAAAACTGCTCGGGCACAAAGAACTTTCCACGACACAAATATATGCCAAGGTTCTTGATAAGAACAAGCAGAACGCAGTATCACTTATTCCGGAAATCGGTTAACAGCATTTGATTTATGACAAGACAAGATTTCGTTATAAAAGTAGCCAAGATAAACAAGATTCTGGGAGAATTAAAATATGGGATAGACATAGACACTATTCAGGATTTTTCTTTTCTTACACCTCAGTTATTAATGTTAGCGGAATGGACGGCAGACATACAGCAATATATAAGCCAAGAGCCATCCCCTTCCCTTGCACGGCAAATTACAAGCATAGGATATACAGACGAAATAAAAAAGTATCTGGCAAAACACAAGGAAGACATAACTCCTACTGCTTGCGTGACACTACTTATTGATTCTATTAAAAGGTTACAGTCATTATTTGAAATATGCAGGCAGTATCAGCGTGAAGAAAAAGGCCAATACAAGGATTTGGTAGAGACGCTGGCCAATGAGCAAGTAGCAACCCTTTTGCAAAGAGCCGTTGATGCCGGACTGTTGGACAATCATTTCCAGCCAACTCCAGATACAAAAACACTACAACTGAGAGTCATTGCATTTGCAGTATCTTCTATATGCAAATTTCCACGAATTTATGTAGATTTCGAGAAACAATGGAGCCATACTACCTCGTATAGAATCAGCACATGCAGTATCCCTAAATACAGGACCAAATTCTACGAATACGCGAAATCCCTTTATCCAGAAGTGGACTTTTCGCCCTTAGAGTCATCGTGTGGGATTGAGACCTTCTATACCCCACAAAGTCCAGAAGATATAACCAAGATGTACAACGAGCTGATAAAATACAAGTATATTGCTCCTGATACAACGCTCGATGTCTTTAATGGGATTTTTGACAAAGCGAAGTTTGTAAAACCTGTCGAATGGATTAAGGAGCAACGCTTGCTGGCATATTTTTTATATTTGGCTTTTGGCAAATGGAACAAGAAGAATTTATGGGTAAAAGGCGGAAAATGTTTTCTAATCAACGGAAAAGCTCCCCATATAGCATGTTTTAAGTCAGGTTACAGCTCGATTAAACGCTTAGGGTGGATGGATAGATTTGACACCAGACTAAAAGCCATCTGTGAAGAATTTAACCATATTGAAGAAACCGCAAAAGAAAAAGTGGAAAATAAAGGGCGGATTATCCACATTGGCAAAGAGGTGTTCTATTCAGACAAAAGCGAAGAAAAGAAACAAGCGGTATTTTCAGGGCTCATCAATGGCGGATATATTTCGCCAACCACTTCAATTGATATATTCATGGGAATTTTTGATGAAACGGTATTTACCCGGCCTGTATTATGGATAAAAAGTCAGGTATCACTCATGTACTTCGTTTATTTGTCATTCAGTGCTGTCCAGAAAGAGATTGTAATCCGCTTTGCTTCCCTGGACAAAGGTATTCAAAGCCTCCTGCAGACGGTTCATCAGTTCCGTCAGTTCCCCGGGCATGGGGATTTGCGTTCCGATAGTCAGCACTTCCTTGACACCTCCAAAGCCCGAATACTGCGCCAATACCTGTTTCTCTTCCTGTGTGGCTTTCCTGCGTTGTTTGTGGACAGTCACCGCTGTTTCTATGGCGGCCACATTTGCCGCCAGTGATTTCAATCTGTTGTAACTCATAGCTTAACCTTTTATTTTTCTTCCCTCTGTTCGGCCTGTTTGCGGCCGCCGGGAATTATTTTTCTGCTCCGAAAAGTCGGCAGGAACACCCGGCCAAGGCTGGACGGGAAAATACGCTCGACAGCGGAGAGGAAGATTTTCCCGGCTCACCCCTGCGGCGGCTTGCCGGCATTGGCAAAGGCTGGGACTGTCGGTTACTTTTGCAGCAAAATAGTTCCCCAGGAGGTCGCACGGCTGAATGGGGCGGAAACGCCGGAATAGAAAAGGGAGGATGCCCGGCAGGTAGAAAAGGGAATGGAAAAGTATAAAGGCCATTGCCGTCGGCAGACCGGAAAGATAAAAAGCCGTACCGGGCCATTCTGCCCGACACGGCTTAGCTTTGTTCCGACGGATTAGTCGATGTCGTACCCAATCATGAACTTGTCATTGATAAGCAAATAGTAATAACCGTTTCCACAATCCCGGTATTCCTTGCTGAAGCCAGCCTTCATGCCTCCCTCACCATCCGGTTCGCACCAAAGCGTACCGTCATAACCGCAAAAATCAAAACGACTGGTAGAGAAAGTTTTGCCATCTTTCAATGCCTTTCTGAAAAGGGCCATGCTCGTGCTGCCGCAATACTTTTCAATTCTTGCCAGACTGATGCACATTCCGTCAATTACTGTTCCTGTCGTAATATGGTTCTCATACAGGGACTTTTCCGGGTCGGCTGCGGCAATTTTCCGGAGCCAGTTGTTGGTATGTGTGGCAAGGCGTGCGAGCCGCTGGTATTTAAGGAGTAGTTTCCTGTTCCTGTCCTTTTCATTATCCTGTGAGGGGGCGTAGATTTTTTCGATGTTGTCCCAGTCTGTAAAGATGTAGCCACGCTTGCGCTTTCCCTTGGCAATGATACCGATGGCATTTTCACCACCCCGGTTGATAAATAATTTCCTACGCTCCCCGTAAATCCTGATATACAAAAACGATGGGTTCTGTTCGTTACGGAGATAGGCTTCTGCCGGATGAATATTAGTCAATTCCATATTTATAAAGTTATTTGTTTATGATTTAATGGTCATTCGTTATTAAAAACATGGGTCAGAATTTGGGGATGTAGCCAGACTTCAATAGTTCTCCATCCCTGTAAAGTTCGATACGTCCGGGTTTGAAGCCCATCTCACCGAGTGCTATATACCGGATATAGTCCCGGTATTCCTTGCCCGAAAAGTTCTTCCCGCACAGATTGTTGAAAATCATAGGGATTGCGTGTTCGCTGCAACTCGCCAGCACCGTGCAGCCGTTCTGCCTGATTTCTTCCGTCATAATCTTTCAATTTTAATGTTCAACATCAGTTTGTTTCTTTCCCTCTGTTCGCCCTCTGTGCGACCGTCGGGGTTATTTTTCTGCATCGGAAAGGCGGCAAGAAGCAACCGGACAAGGTCCGGACGGGAAAATACGCTCGACAACGGAGAGGAAGATTTTCACGCCCCAGCGGTATGCCGGCATTGGCAGGATTGTGACGGCCGGATACTTTCGCAGCAAAATAAGTCCCTGAAGGTTGCAGGGCTGAATGGGTGCAACACGTGGTAAAAGAGTATAATTAGGCAAGAAGCTTTCACTCAAAAAAACATTCTAACCAAAAAAAGTGTCATCAATGACAGTTTTTCCGATTAGGATTTTGCCGTGCGATTGAAAACAGTTATTTTTGTAGTCGAAAAACCGGTCATAAACTGACATAAAATTCGATTAGCATGGCACATATACAAAGGAATAAATATTTGGATGAACTTGTTTCCCTGCGACATAACGGTATGATCAAGGTCATAACGGGTATGCGCAGATGCGGCAAGTCCTATCTTCTTTTTGAGATATTCGCTTCATGGCTTGAAAATGAGGGCATTGCTTCAGACCATATCATAAAAGTGGATCTGGAAGACTATAAGAATCGTGAAATGAGAAATCCCGATAATCTGTACGCATACATGGAAAGCCGCATTGCGGATGACGCCATGTATTATCTTCTGCTTGATGAGGTACAGATGCTCGATAAGTTTGAGGATGTCTTGAATGGCTTTTTAAGGATGCGGAATGTAGATGTGTATGTAACAGGCAGTAATGCAAAGTTTCTCTCCAAGGATATAGCCACAGAGTTCAGGGGGCGTGGTTTTGAAGTAAAAATGTACCCGTTGAATTTTAGAGAATATATGTCTGTTTATCCGGGCAGTATCCAGGCCGGCTTCAATGAATATATGCTATATGGCGGTCTTCCGCAGATATTGTCATATAATACGGAAGAACAGAAAGCGAAATTCCTAAAATCCTTGTTCGACGAGACCTATATCAAAGATATCAAAGACCGCTATGAGATACGCAAGGACGATGACCTGGAGGAACTTATCAACATCATGGCTTCCGGTATCGGAGCACTGACAAACCCGAACAAACTGGCGAACACTTTCCGGAGCGAGAAGAAGTCAAGCATCTCTTATGATACAGTCAAAGAATATATCGATTACCTGTGCGATTCGTTCTTGGTTGAAAAGTCCACCCGCTATGACATCAAAGGAAAGCGATATATCAATTCCCCTTACAAATATTACTTCATGGATTTAGGATTGCGTAATGCCCGTATCAATTTCCGTCAATCAGAAAGAAGTCATCTGATGGAGAATATGGTTTACAATGAATTGCGGATACGGGGGTTCAATGTGGATGTAGGTACCGTTCCTGTTGTAGTGACTGATGAAAACGGCAAGCAGCAGCGTTACAGCCTCGAAGTCGATTTCGTCTGTAACTTGGGAAGCAGACGGTACTACATACAGTCGGCCTACAGGATGGAATCTGATGAGAAGATAAAACAGGAGCGGGCATCCCTATTGAAAGTGGACGATTCCTTCAAGAAAATTATTGTCATCGGTGAAGAAAGTCCTGTAACAAGAGATGAAGTTGGTATTACAACCATCAGTATTTACGATTTTCTGCTGAAAGACAATTCTTTGGAGTTATAATTATTGATATGAAAACATTAGTGTCCACTAAAAAATCATAGAAGTTCTTTGAAATTATTGAAATTCAATTTGTTATAGGCAATTATAGATTCCCGAGACTTGAATTTAACTTTGCGGTCAAAATCAGACCGTTATGTTTAAAGACGAGTACGTTTTCTCTCAATTAGTTAAATTCCTTGATTACGAGAAATTCAAATACATTGTGAAGAAATACAATGGCAACAAGTATATCAAAAGCTATACCTGTTGGAATCAGTTGCTTACGATGATGTTCGGTCAGCTATCCAATCGGGAGAGCCTCCGGGATCTGGTTGTGGCTATGGAAGCACACGCTGGGAAACTCTACCATCTCGGAATCGGGAAATCTGTAACACGAAGCAATCTCAGTAAAACTAATGAGCAACGTGATTACCGTATTTTCGAGGAGTATGCAACATTCATGATTGCCGAGGCCCGCAAGCGTAGAATCAATAAAATATTCGAACTTGACGGTCATGTTTACGCATTTGACTCTACAACGGTTGATTTGTGCCTGTCGGTGTTTGAATGGGCCAGATTTCGCAAACACAAAGGCGGAATAAAGTTGCATACGCTCTATGATGTTGAAGCGGAAGTACCTGCATTTGTGCATATTACACCTGCCAATATTCACGACTCAAAGGCTATGCCTGAGATTCCATACGAATCTGGAGCGCACTACATATTCGACCGCGGATATAACGATTTCAGCAATCTTAATACGATAAATCGTATAGGTGCTTTCTTCGTTGTACGAGCCAAAACAAACGTACGGATCAAGCCTAAAACCTGGAAACGAAGATTGCCGGAAGGTGTAGTTTCGGATGTAATCGGGTGTTTTACGGTTTATAAAAGTTCTAAGGATTATCCCGAGGAACTTAGAAAACTCGTTGTTGAAGACCCTGAAGACGGTACCCGGTACATATTCCTGACGAACAATCTTGACGCTTCCGCGGAGTTAATATCATCGCTTTATCGAAACAGATGGAGTGTTGAACTGTTCTTCAAATGGATAAAACAACACCTCAGGATTAAGAAGTTTTGGGGAACATCGGAAAACGCAGTACGCATACAAATCTATTGTGCGATAATTACTTACTGTTTGGTAGCAATAGTCCAACACGATATGAGATTAGAACGCAGCGTCTATGAAATTCTCCAAATTCTCGGAATCTCTCTGACCGACAAAACACATCTCAGTGACTTGTTCGACAAATCGAATTTCAAAAATGTCAAAGACCGATATGATTCTAGTGAACTGAATTTATTTAATTTTTAACCTTGTCCATTTTTAGTGGACAGTAGTGATATGAAAACTAAAATAGAAATTCGGAATTTATTCTTAGATAGATTTAGAATACTAAGATGTAAATCGAGTCAGGGATTCATGGCTAATCAAATATATACCTTGAATCTTACGCAAGAAGAATTTAGTCTCCTAATAGATGAAATAATACCAATGTTGGAAGAAAGTGATATTTGCGTATTTGACAATAATTTTTTTCGATTGACAGAAAAAGGATATGATAAATTATACAAGGAAATGAAAACAGAATATGAGATAGCAAATATAGTTTTCGATGTGTGTCGGAAATTTGGGTTAAAAAGTAATCAAGTTATAAAATGGATTACTGTTACAGATTATCTTCGCAAGGCTCTTAATCCAAAAGAATTTGATCTTGCATTACTTGTAGTAGAAAAATTATGTAAAAAAGAATATATTAGACTTGAGTCAGATTCAAGAAATACCCCTCAGTGGTTGCGTCTTTTAGAACTTGGATATGATTATATGTATGACGAAAATAGCGTTTTGGATTTATCCATTTATATACAGATTATTCCAGATGGAGTAGATATTGCTTCCAATGAAGCATTTAATTCAATGTGGGAATGGGTCGGAAATGAAAACGCTCCAAAATACTTGACTGGTTCTATGCTTTATAAAATGGCGTTAGAAGTCAATAAGGTTCTTCCACCCACATACAATTTGTTCTTGGATAAACGACGCGAGAATAACCAAAGCACTACCCGAAAAGTTTGGTTTTACGAATTTTTCTGTTCGTTAAAAAAAGAACAAAAAGAAAGGTTGTTCGATATAATTGAATCTTATGTAAATCAAATAGAACCCGCTCAGGAGAGTCCGGTTGCTAATGACATTTGGGGAGAAGATATAGAAACTGAGGCAGTCAATAATGTTGACACAATTATAAACGAACCAAAAATTGTATCAGATGCAAAAGCCGAATTGCAACAGAAAGAAGAATACCATCCTTCTGTTCTCATTTCATATTCTTGGGATAATGAGCAACATAAACAATGGGTATTGAATTTGGCAAATCGCTTGTGCAAAAATGGTGTTTATGTGTATTTAGACCAATTTGACCTGACTATGGGAAAGGATATGACTCATTTTATGGAAGAAGCACTTAGTAAATCTGATCGTATCTTGGTCATAGGAACTCCTACCTACAAAAAACGGGCTATGGAGCGTGAAAAAGGTGTTGGATTTGAGTATTCAATTATCACTGCAACTTTAATGAATGACTTAAATACAGACCGTTTTATTCCTATATTGCGAGTTGGTCCCAAAGAAGAAGCATTACCATTGTTATTGCAAAGCCGTATAGGTGTTTTTATGGAAGACGATGAAAAATTTGAAAATGCTTATGAAGAATTACTTCGTGCAATATACGATGAGCCTAAAGTACGGCGTCCTCCATTAGGAAATAAACCTGATTTTTCTCAGAAGATGTAAATAGAATACATAGTATTTCATCACGAAATTTATATATTACAATATGTTCATTTACTTGATAAACAGGCGAAAGAATAGTTGCAGTATCATACGAACCAAATAACAATGAATGCAAGGTTCATTTTTCTGATTTTATTTGGTTTTATTGCAGCACTTTTGTACATCATCAGGTACTGGAGGCGGAAAGTCGGGGATTCCGCATTTGCCGCCGCCATGCTTGCGGACTGTGCCGAGCGGCGTGACCGTTACTGCCGAATGGCTGTGATGGCCGGACACAAGGATGCCTGCCGGATGTTCTGCTTCGCCCATTCCGGATTTTTCGAGGACAGGCAGCCGCTCAAGCCTTTCCGCTTCCACGGAACAAGTGTCGTATTCTACGGGCACTATTATCCATCGAGATACAAAAAGCTGCTTGACGATACGCAGCGGGAGTTCTGCCGCTCCCTCTATGCCTTCAAGGAGGGTGAGAACCACGGCATCGCCTTCTTCAAGGCGTGCATGGCGGCTCTGCCGACAGGCACGGCCTCATGCCATGTCATGTTCATGCCGTGCAGCAACTGGATCAAGTACGGGCAACGGTTCAAACGGCTCGACTGGTACATCACGACCCACCGGAAGGAACTCACCTCCGGACTGTATGATGTCGATGTACACAGTGAACGCGAGAGCCTGCACGAGTGCAAGGGCAATGAACGCATCCTTGAAAGGAACTACAGTATCACGGGAGACATCCGGGGAAAAAGGATCATCATCGTGGACGACGTGTTCACGAGCGGCCAGAGCCTTACCGACTACAAGGAAGAGATAGAGCGGTGCGGCGGCGAAGTGGTGGCCGCCATCTTCTACGGAAAGACCGTTACGGTTCCGCCGCTGTTCCTGATAAAAGCCCATGTATGGGGAGGACATATCGTCCGCGCCATCACGCACGAAACATAAGTCTTATGACATTTCTGCCAATGCCGCCAGGCATTTCTCCCGTGTGGCTTTGATGTAATCGAAAATCTTAGCCGGATTCACACTCTTCCCGTTGCGCCTGCAAGTGACGTGCAGATGCTCGCCGGTGCTGCGTCCCGTGTTTCCCGTAATGCCGACCGCATCCCTCGGACGGACAACAGCCCCTTTGCCGACCAGTATCCGCGAGAGATGGCAGTAGCTGACGGTGAACTCACCGTGCCGCAACACCACATATTTTCCCGAAGCCCTGTCCTGTCCGACCTTGATCACCGTGCCCTCCATCATGGCCAGCACCTTGTCACCCCGCGCGTGCAGGTCTATGCCGTTGTGGAACTTCCTCTTTCCGGTAAATGGGTCCGTCCGGTACCCGTATGGCGAATTGACCTTCATCTTACGGAGCGGATAGCACACGCTCAGATAGCGTTGCACCCATTTCTCCTTTCCGGCTTCGCCTGACGATGCCGGTGCGCTTTTTTCCTCAGACAGGCATTCTTCCATAAAAGCCTTTCCCTGCCGGTTCCCCATATCGTCGTCTTTCAGCGATACAGATTCCGATACACCTGTCGTCCTACCGGGCATGACCGTATTGAACTGTGCAAAAAGCGGTGTCGTGGTCATAATGACACCGGCAGCCAGCATCATCCATTTTTTTGTTTTCATGCCGCAAAGGTAACAAGGCGTATCCACCCTGTGCAAATATCCTAATCCATTTCTTATATGAATATGATTATTTAACTGTTTAGAATATGATTTTTAAGCCGAAATCATATTCTAATCATAAAAATAGTATATTTCAACTACTTATTATTCCACATATTTGCCTGTCACAATAAATTCAATCTATCTTTGCAAAGTATGATTTAGAATTTGATTTTATAATATGAAGCAAGTACGATTTGATTTGACGGAACTGCCGTTTGGAACACTGTCCAAATTCGGGCTTACACAAGAAATGATAGAGGATCTCCCCATGTATGTCCTTGAGGACATTTGCCAAGGAAAGCATTCGCCTGTGCTTCCTGTCCGGGTGACCGGTGAGAACGGTGAGACTTTTGAAAGCCGCACACGCATCGCCTTTATCCGCAGGGACGACGGTCAGGCGGACGTGGTATTCTATCCGGTGCTGAAATCCTCCCCGCTGGAGAAATACAGCGAGGCGCAGCAGAAACAGCTACTCGATGGCAAGGCTGTCATCGTGGATGTAGAGACCCCTGACGGACGCCACAGCAAGGCATTCGTGCAGATAGACCCGGAGACGAAGCAGGTGCTTTCCGTGCCTACCCCCATCATCGGGCGCAATCTGCAGGTGGCCGCAGAGGAACTTCACCTCGGCACGGCAGAGGTCAACAGCCTGCAACACGGAGAACCGCTGACCATTGTCGTTGATGACGAGCCTGTCACCGTGGGCATCGACCTCAATACAAGGACGGGTATCCGCTTCTGCCACGGCGATGGAGAGAAATGGCGCGAGCAGACCAGACGGGAATGGGACAAATACACCTTCGGCTGCTACGGGTGCTGGGTCATGGACGATGACGGCAACCTCAATTATGTCTCCGAAGACGACTATACTGAAGAAATGTGGAACGAACAGAAGAAAAGCGCCGAGCGCAACCGTGCCGCAGCCCTTCACAAATAACCCTTATAACCGTCACGACCATGCACAAAGAACAGTATTATCCGGAGGACATCCTTATAGAGAAGCTGGAGAGCGGCGAATACGGCTGGCTCGATTTTGTCAATCACCACTCGGCCGAATGGCAGGAGGAGTATCTTCTTTACTGCAAGGAAAACGACTTCTTAGTCGGAGACCCGTCGGCGGAAGAGTTTGTCCATTTCAAGGACAGGGAACTTGAATATGCCCTCGAAAACGGAGACGCTTAATCTATCACAGACAATCCAAATCATCAGACAATGGCGATACGAAAGAATACCAACCCACGGGCGATGGATCTGCAGCCGGAGATGCGCGACATCCTGATGCGCAACGGTATGCAGGCCCATATCGTGCCTGACGGCGCAGGCTACAGCCTGGTCGTGCAGGGGCATGACTCGCCTTTGCTTGCCTATCCCATCACGGAGCGGCAGATGCTGGCACTGACCGACTGGGGTACGAATACGGCCAACAAGAAAGCCTACAATGTGTTTACCAGCATTGTCGGCAATGACTTTTATATGCCCAAAGATTTCGTCCACGCCCGGAACGCCAACGGCCGTGTCGCGATGGGACTTCACGGATACCGCATCGGTATCGGCGAATACGGACGCACCGGGTGGAGGGGGCTGCCACCCCCGTTCCTCGGATGGACGCCCCGCCAGCAATGGGGCTTTCACCTGCGCAGGGTCGGTGGGCAGTTGTTTTATCCCGGCCCCGTTGTCGCCGAACGCTGGGACGGACGGATGAAGCCCGGAGAGCTGCAATCCGGCGGTTACGGTTTCTATTATAAAGGTGACCAAAGGGAGATTGCGGCGCAACCTGCGGATGTCTTACAGAACCTGCAAAGCGTTATCACGCCGCTTGTCACCCGGGAACGGAGCAGCGAGCCGGCCAAGCCCTACAAGGAACTGGTCAGCTCGCCCGTGTACTTCTCCAACGAGAAATGGCAGGAGTGCCTGTCCTCGCACGGCCTTATCGTGGATGCGGAGCAGCGGACGCTGACCGTGCAGTCGGAGTCGGTTTCCGCCGATTTCGTATATGACCTGACAGCGGAAGAGACGGCGGTGCTGACCTCCAACTCCATTGAAGAACATCCGGTAGAGAAACGCATCGAGCTTCTCAATAACATCATCGCAGCGGACTACCGGGACAAGGTGACGATGGAAGCCCTGGACAGCGACCGGCGCATCAGTATCGGCCTGCATCCGGAAGTGCAGGAAGACCTGGCACGGCACCAACAGCAGGAACAAACGCTTTTTGAAGAACAACCGCAACAGGGACTTGCCGAGGAACAGATGTCCGAAGGAGCCGTGATTGACGGCAGGGACCTCTACTATCTCAACGAGAACCGGGGCTGGTATAAAGAAGGACGTCATGGGCGCGAAGTGGAAGTAAGCGAGATAGCCGTCCATCCGGCAGAGGCTGAGGGCAAGTACAGGATGACCGCCGTCATCGACGGGCAGGTCGTCAGCCACGAAATCAGCCAGAAGGACTATGACAAATTCCTGGCGGTCGATGACTACCACCGCATGAAGCTCTTTTCGAAGATATTCAGCGAAGTGGACATGAAGATGCGCCCCGAAGCCCGGAAAGACCTCGGTGTGAAGATATTCGCCGCCCTGACAGCCGGAGCCGTCGTCACGACCGGTGTCGTACACGGGATAAAGCACAGTCATCATGCGCCGGAGTTCTACGGCGAGCGGTTCGGCGGTCCGCCCAGACCCTATTTCAAACCGGGTGTGGACACGCCGAGGGATGTGGCGATACGCAACTTCGAGGCAGAGATGAACCGGGAGATAAGTGACTTGCGTATGGGGAGGTAGGCCTATGAACGGAAACGAATTGACATATGACGACTTTCTGCGGCGCCTGACCATACAGGACGTGCTCATTGACGCGGGCTACCGGCTGAACAGGCGGGACGGCCTGCGTTATCCGTCATACGTCCGGACAGACAGCGACGGCAGGCGTGTGCGCGGTGACAAATTCATCGTCACGGCCAACGGCCAGTGCTGTTTCCAGCCGCCCCAGCAGAAGCTGTACAACATCATCTCCTTCATCAAGGAACATCCGCAGTTCTTTGCGGAATACCGGGCAGGCATATCCGGTGACAGGCTGGTGAACCTCGTTTGCAACCGCCTGCTGAACCAGCCCATCCCTGAGAGGGAGACACGCATCATACAGCCCAGACGGGACATCAGACCCTTCAATATAGACGACTACGACATCCACAAGTTCAACCCCCAGGACAAAGAGACACAGAAGAAATTCTACTTTTTCTTCAAACATAGGGGCATAGACCTGTACACCCAATATGCCTTTCATAGAGATTTCTGTCTGGCCACGCGGAAAAGGCCGGACGGGTCGTCCTATACCAACCTTGCATTCCCGCTCCGCCTGCCCAAAGAGCCGGAAAAGGTCGTGGGATTCGAGGAACGGGGCCGGGCAAGGATGGACGGCAGCGGCAGCTACAAAGGCAAGGCCGAAGGAAGCAATTCGAGTGCGGGTCTGTGGATTGGCAGTCCTGCCGGGACAGCCCTGGGTGATGCCACCCACATTTACTGGTTCGAGAGCGGCTATGATGCCATGTCCTACTACCAGCTATACCAGAAAGAGAACAAGGATTTGAGAAAAGCCGTGTTCGTCTCCACCGGTGGAACTCCTACCGTGGAGCAGATGCGTGGGGTAATCTCCCGTACCCGTTCCGCCCGGCAGCATATCTGTTTCGACACCGATGCGGCAGGCCGGGAATTTACCGACAATCTCAAGAAAGAGATTCACCGGATAGTCAAGTCTGGCATCGAGTCCACGCCGGAGCGAAAAGCCTATCTCGAAACCATACCTGCCGGAGGCGGTATTGACGGAGGCAATGCCGACCTGTTGCCTGACACCCTGCGGTCATGTTACGGGAAATACGAAGCCGCATGGGAAGAGGTCATGTCCATGCGCTCAAGCGGGCTGTGCCATCCGGATGACATAAAGGAACAGGAAAGCCTGATGAACAGACAATACAGGGATTTCCGGAATGGGCTGCGGGATTTTCTCGGTCTGGACGAAAAGGATGACACCCGGTTCGTGCGGGAAGAGCCGAAAGCCCCCTGCAAGGACTGGAACGACGAGCTACTGGCTGGCATAAGACAGGAAACATCCGCCCGAGAGAACCGTCCCAGAGAAGAAGATACGGAACAGGAACGAAAAACAGGCTTCCACCGATGAGAACGACACCATCCATATCACAGCCGGAAAGTCTCGTATTGAGACCACACAAGATGCAGTTCGTCATCGACGAGCTGCCGTCCCTTGCCGTGTGCTGTGCCGGTGGCATCTACGGCGGCATGGAAGGCGTGCCATACCCGGTTGCCGGGGTTGCCGTCTTCTTTTGCCTGTCGCTTGTCCTGCTGTACCGCTTCATCTACCTGTGCAGGATACACTACCACATCGGCATCGAGCAGCTTGTCTGTGAACAGGGTGTGTTCGTCCGAAAGGTAGACTATATGGAATTGTACCGTATCGTGGACTTCCAGGAACATCAGAGCCTGATGCAGCAGCTCTGCGGCCTGAAGACGGTGCGCATTTTCTCTACGGACCGGAACACGCCCCGGCTCGACCTTACAGGCATGAGACGGAAGGACGACATCGTGCCGCTCATCCGGGGACGGGTGGAATACAACAAACGAAAAAAGGGAATATATGAAATCACGAACCATTAGCATCATCCTTGCCTCCGTGCTCGCCCTTTTCCTGCCACATATCGCGCAGGCGCAGATAGCAGCCTCCAACCCGTTGGAGTGGGTGGCTCTTGCCGAAGGGAACGAGCTGATAAACGGCCAGATTGACAAACAGATAAAGGGACAAACCCAGACGGCGGTACTGCAGAACAGCATTGCTGCGGAGTTCAACCGGATACATCAATGGGAGAAAGAATACAACAGCTACCTCAAGACGGCCAGCGGCTTCGCTTCGTCACTGAAAGCCTGCACGCACCTGTACAACGACGGCGTGAGGATATTCCTCACCCTCGGCAAACTGGGCAAGGCCATCAAAAACAACCCGCAGGGCATCATCGCCAGCATGAGCATGAACAACCTCTATATCGAGACGGCCACGGAACTGGTCTCCGTGTTCACGCTGCTGAACGATGCCGTGGCGAAAGGAGGCACGGAAAACATGCTGACAGGCGCAGAACGCAGCAAGACCTTGTGGGCGTTGAACGACAAACTGTCGGCTTTCAGCCGGAAACTGCACCTGCTCTACCTGAGCATACGGTACTATACGCTGAACGACGTATGGAACAATGTGACAGCCGGGATGTTGGACCGTGATAATGGAGAGGTGGCACGGCTGGCCATGACCCGATGGCGCAGGGCAGCCGCACTCGCACATTAAAAAGGATGAAAAGATGAAGAAACTGACGATGACATTGACCTGTATTCTACTGCTGTGTGCCGCTTCTCCGAAAGTCCGGGCACAGAACGACCCGGTACTGGCAGGCATGATCCTGCTCTATACCGACAAGGCGCAGAAAGAACTGAAAAGCCAGGAAAAGGTGATGCTACTGCAGACTACCGGTCACATTTGGACAAAGGAGGAGATAGAGGGTACCACCGACCTGCAGCGAGAGTTCAACAATTATCTGAACTCGTTCCGCTCGATTGTCTGCTATGCTGCCCAGACCTACGGCTTCTATCATGAGATAAGCCGGCTGACGGACAATTTAGGCGACTTCTCGCAGCAGCTTGCGAGACATCCGTCCAACGCCCTTGCCGTCGCCCTCTCGTCACGCCGGAACAAAATATACCGGGAACTGATACTCGGCAGCGTGGAAATCGTGAACGACATCCGTACCGCCTGCCTGTCGGACAACAAGATGACGGAGAAAGAACGGATGGAAGTCGTGTTCGGCATCCGTCCGAAACTCAAATTGATGAACAAGAAACTGCAACGCCTAACCATAGCGGTGAAATACACCACGATGGGCGACATCTGGATAGAGATTGACGGCGGTTCGCTCCCCGTTGCGGACAAGCGCGACATCGTGGAAGCCGCCCGACGCAGATGGAAGCAGAACGGAAGGAAAGTAAGACCTTAAATATATAGAACAGATATGGGATTCTGGGACGCATTATTGAAAGCAGGCGGCAAGGCCGCCAAGAACATGGGCAAGGCCGCTGCAGCCACCGGGAGGAGTGCGGGACAAGCCGTGTTGCATCCCTCGCAGACCCTGCGCGGAGCGGGTCAGGCGATGAAGACCGCCGCCATAGGCAGTGCGGCCGGTTATGTGGCGTGGGAAAAGCTGACCACGGACAAAAGCGTGGCGAGGATTGTGGGCGATACCGTCATCGGCGAATCGGCCACGAATGCCCTTGCCGGTACGACGGAGGATATACAAGAACTGAAAGGAAAGGCCGGAGAAGCAGCCGAGGCGGTGGGCGGTGCAGCGGCAAGCATCAGCTCCAGCCTGAATGGAGTGTCGAACTTCATAGGCCAGGCCACCGGAGGCGGACTTGGGAACATGATCGGCGGTTTTTTCAGCAACCTCGGACGCGGTAACGTGTCCGGGCTGAGCATAGCGGGACTTATCGCCGCCGCCTTCCTGGTCTTCGGGCGCACCGGCTGGCTCGGCAAGATAGCCGGGCTGTTCCTGGGCATGATGCTCATCGGCAACAATGCCGGGCTTGTCCGCACGGAAGTTCCGGAGAGCGCACAGAGAAATTCCGCACAGGGCCTTTCCACAGAAGAGGGACAGGCGCAAGGCGGAGGCATGAGAAGATAGGACATCAAACAAATAAGAAAATGAAATATACCGAAGAAATGATACTGCACTCCGACAGCGGCTACTGCATGCCGTTCGCAGAACCTGACGGCAGGGATGTGAGCCTGT
>ERZ779885.1203-NODE-1203-length-26927-cov-6.900938_pt1 | contig 26927 bp, 26 predicted proteins | sample MGYA00511554_ERZ779885 | MGnify/ENA primary metagenome ERZ779885 (study PRJEB29588, sample SAMEA2160998) | human gut metagenome | biome: human gut; feature: human-associated habitat; material: faeces | place: Denmark | collected 2008/2010 ... | reverse complement strand
TGGCGGATACGCCACACCGACGAAATGCGTAGCATTTTGGAGGTTGGCTCTGAACCGTTACTCCTTTTTTCATTATCGGAACGCCAAAACAGCCGGTTTTACGCCATTACGATCTTCTTAAAGCTCTTTTTGCCACGCTTTAAGGTGATGCCTTCGCCCTGCAGATCTTCTCCCGCATACTGGGTCTTTACGTCTGTTACCTTTTCGCCGTTTACAGATACGCCGCCCTGTTCTACGCTGCGGCGTGCTTCGGAACGGGATGCGGACAGACCGGATTTTACCAGCAGTCCTAAAATATCGATGCTGCCGTCCTGTAAATCTGCCTCCGTCAGTGTTGTGGTCGGGATCTCTGCATCTGCGCCGCCTGCAAACAGTGCCTTTGCACCGGCTTCTGCCTTGTCAGCCTCTTCCTTACCGTGTACCAGCTCGGTCAGCTCGTGAGCCAGGATTTCCTTTGCAGTGTTTAACTGGCTGCCTTCCCAATGCTCCATCTCCAGGATCTGCTCGATCGGCAGGAAGGTCAGCATCTTTAAGCACTTCATAACATCTGCATCGGAAACGTTTCTCCAGTACTGGTAGAACTCGAACGGGGAGGTTTTATTGGGATCCAGCCATACTGCACCCTTCTGGGTCTTGCCCATCTTCTTGCCCTCGGAGTTTAACAGCAGGGTAATGGTCATCGCATATGCGTCTTTTCCCAGCTTTCTGCGGATCAGCTCCGTGCCGCCCAGCATATTCGACCACTGGTCGTCGCCGCCGAACTGCATGTTACAGCCATATTTCTGGTACAGCATGTAGAAGTCGTAGCTCTGCATGATCATGTAGTTGAATTCCAGGAAGCTCAGTCCCTTTGCCATACGCTGTTTATAGCACTCTGCACGCAGCATGTTGTTAACGGAAAAGCATGCGCCGACCTCTCTGAGCAGCTCTACATAATTCAGCTTCAGAAGCCAATCCGCATTATTGACCATCAGTGCTTTTCCATCGGAAAAATCGATAAAACGGCTCATCTGCTGCTTGAAGCAATCACAGTTATGCTGGATCGTTTCCGGGGTCAGCATCTGGCGCAGATCACTTCTGCCGGACGGATCACCGACCATGCCGGTACCGCCGCCGATTAAGGCGATCGGCTTGTTGCCTGCCATCTGCATCCGCTTCATCAGGCACAGCGCCATGAAATGACCGACATGCAGGCTGTCTGCAGTAGGGTCAAAGCCGATATAAAAGGTCGCCTTACCGTTGTTGATTAACTCCTTGATTTCTTCTTCGTCTGTCAGCTGCGCCAGAAGTCCTCTGGCTTTGAGTTCGTCAAATACTGTCATTTTCGTGTTCCTCCTGCTTTATCAAAGTTTCCTATAGGATAATAAAAAGGCCCTCATCCTGTAAAAGGACGAGGGCCAACGCTTCGTGTTACCACCTTTTTTCACAGACAGCTCACACTGCCTGCCTCGTGAAGTACGGCTCTGAATATGCTTCTGATACAGATTCAAAGCGATACCCCTGCCTGATAACGGCTGCATACGCCGCTGCAGCCTACTCCGTAACAACCGTTTTGGTGCAGAACTCCGGGATGTATTCGGACTGTCATTCCCTGCGCCTCTCATCAGCCGGCTGCTTTCTGTAGGTTCCGTCTCAGTCTTACTCTTTCCCATCTCAGTCTTTTTTGTTATAACAACAGAGGATTTTTCTGTCGTTTGCTTCATTGGTTCGGATTGTAGCACAGTTTCTTTCCGGCTGTCAAGCCCCTGTTCCGAAATTTCTGGAATCACCCCTCCGACGTTCCATCCACCAGCGTATCGAAGACGAAGCTGTGTCCGTGATCCTCTGAGCGGTACCGCGCCAGATGTAGGCTGTCGCCGCCGTCATAATCTCCGTCCGCGCCCTGTCCGCACAGCACATAGATCACGCCGTCTTTTTCATAAGGCATCTTGGGATAATCATAGGGCGCGACGATATTTCCAATGCTGTCCGTATAGGTTTTTTGGGCAAATTCTACCTGTTCGTAATGCTCTCCGCCGTCTTCCGTCACATATAACACCGCGGCATCCCCACCGTTGTGGGAAAGCGTCGCAAAGCCAAACATTTCATCGAGAAATGTAAATTCTACGCTGCCGCCCATCTGTCCGCCGAAGGGATCGCTGCTGACTACCTGCCAATGCGCCCCGCCGTCCGTGCTTTTGATCAGGCCATAAAACCGACTGCCCAGCGCCGCATCCTCGACGATCATCTGATATCGGATCTTCGTGCCCTCTACGGAAGCCTCTGCCTCGCTCTCGCTGTGCAGCCAACCGGCATCCGCACCTTCGTCCCAGCTCTCTTCGTCGTTACTCTGGCTGCCTGTGCCGGCATCCGTATCCTCTGCATCCACACCAAATGCCGCATCAAAGGAGCTGTCCGGATTTTCTGCCCAGGTCGCCTGTTCAATCTCCTCTGCTCCTCCAACGTCAGACCAGTCTCTGTCGCCGTCTACATCTTCCTGTCTGGAAAGAATAATCGGTTCTTCATCCAAATCAGCCTTGCAAATCGTCATACTTCCGCTGCCGATCAATCCGCTGTCTCCCCAGACGCAGTCTTTATTCAGCACGACAAAGTAATCCGCCTGCGTTCCGTCTTTCAGAATCATTCCGATCGTACCATAGCGTTCACATTCCGGCTCTCCGTACCAGGAGGTCACCGTTTTCCCGGAAAGTCTGACCCAGGCGTCCTTTACCGCATCCTGACCGCCGACGCTGAGGGTCCATGTCTGTCCATCTGCGTCCGTTCCTTCCCAAATACCGTACATCGTGCTGAGGGGATCCACATAAGCGATATCGTCCATACTGCGGCTGCCATAGGTCGCAAGATACGCCGCCGGGTTGCCGTCCGTATCGGTTCCGTACAGTGCACAGGCATCCTCTTGCAGCCAGCGGCTGTTTACCTTGCTGTCTGCTGTAAAAGGCAGAAGCTCTTTTTGATACCGGAAAAGCCCTTTATATGGGCGGTTTAACATCAACTGTCCGGTTTCTTCGTCTTTTTCCAGGATCACCTGATAATTTCCGGCAGGGGAGCGCAGCACCTGAAGCTGTCCGGTCTCAGCCAGTCCGCTGCAGACAACGACTCCGATGCCTGCAACGATAACGCACCCTATCGCCGCTATTTTCTTTTTGCCCGACGCCGGAAGCTGACAGAGCACCGCAAGCACCGTAAAAACCACTGCCCCTGTCAATACTGCCGTCTGCATCCAAGGATACATCCACTGATAGTCTCTCGGCAGGATGATTTTTTCATATCCATATTCTACGATGAGGCAGGCAATGGCTGCCAGAGCAGCACACACGGTTCCTGCCAGCCAAAGCCCGCGGTTTTTATTCTGTTTCATACAAAAATCTCTCCGGTAATGTCACTTTAAAATCTTTTGCCAGCACGCGAAAATCCTCCGGCGTAATCGTCTGAAGCTTGTCCGAAACCACCTCGGTCGGATGATAACGTCCATTGTCCATCAAGCTGATAATACCGTTTTTCGCCGCATAATTCAAGCAAAATTCGCTCGAACCGACCGTATAGGATTCCAGGCCGATGCCAAATACCTTGGACTCGAGGCACACATAAACCTTGGAGCAGTCATACGGAATCGATAAAATCTGATCCAGCGAATCCTTAAAACGTGCCCGCGGTCCGAGTCGGTCTGCCGGAATATCCTTATAGCCGTCCGGAATCCAGATGTTCATCACACAGGACTGCCCCAGTTCTTCTGCAAAATACTGGGAAATGCGGATACATGCCTGCCCGTGTCGAATCCAAAACCGGCGAATTTCTTCGTCCGGGCTGGATAGCGTCAGCTTTGCTGCCTTTTCATGGTAGAAAAACGTTGGGTTAAAATCGATTCCCATGTTTCTTTCTTTTGCATACTCGACCCATTTGTGATTGTGCTTCTGAAATGTCTGTGCTACAATAAAATGCGTATGGCCTGAAACAATTTTTTATACCGGAGGACGAAAATGAGCGGATTTTTTGGAGTAGCATCAAAAGAAGACTGTATTTTTGACCTGTTTTTCGGAACGGACTATCATTCCCATCTGGGAACAAGGCGTGCCGGAATGACGGTTTATCACCAAAAGGAAGGCTTTCATCGAGCAATTCACAACATTGAAAACACTCCTTTCCGAACCAAATTTGACAAAGACTTGAACAACTTAAGCGGACATCTCGGAATCGGCTGTATCTCCGACTATGAGCCTCAGCCCCTGCTGATCCGCTCTCACCATGGCACATATGCAATCATGACCATCGGCAAAATCAACAACATCGATACGATCGTCGATAAGATCATGAACTCATCCCCAACCCATTTCTTTGAATTGAGCGGCGGTGAAATCAACGCAACCGAAGCCGTTGCTGCTCTGATCAACCAGAAAGAAAACCTGATCGAGGGCATTCAGTACGCGCAGGATATCATCGACGGTTCCATGTCGATCGTCCTTTTAACCCCCAAGGGAATCTACGCAGCCCGCGACAAGCTGGGACGTACCCCGATTTCCCTCGGACGCAAGGAAGGTGCGCACTGTCTCGCTTTTGAAGGATTTTCCTATTTAAACCTCGGCTATCAGCCACTGCGGGAGCTCGGTCCCGGAGAAATCGTCATCATGACTCCCGAAGGGGTCCGCACGCTGGTCGCTCCAGGCAAAAAGATGAAAATCTGCACATTCCTCTGGATTTATTATGGATATCCCTCTTCCACCTACGAAGGTATCAGCGTGGAGCGCATGCGTTATAACTGCGGTGCTGCCCTCGCAAAAAGAGATGCCGGCACGATTCATCCCGATATCGTCGCAGGCGTACCGGATTCCGGCGTTGCACATGCCATCGGTTACGCCAATGAATCCGGTATTCCCTATTCCAGACCGTTTATCAAATATACGCCTACCTGGCCGCGTTCCTTTATGCCGACCATGCAAAGCCGCCGAAACCTCATCGCAAAGATGAAGCTGATCCCGGTTCATGACCTGATTCAGGGCAGAAGCCTGCTGTTGATTGACGACTCCATTGTCCGTGGTACACAGCTGCGGGAAACAACTGAATTTTTATACCAAAGCGGTGCAAGAGAGGTACATATCCGTCCCGCATGTCCTCCCCTGCTCTATGGCTGTAAATACTTAAACTTCTCCCGTTCCTCTTCGGAGATGGATCTGATCACCCGCCGTGTCATTCAGGACATGGAGGGCACCGATAAGTATCCGAACCTCGAGGTTTATGCAGACCCCGAATCCGATCAGTATCAGGAAATGATCCGCCGGATCTGCAGCCAGTTAAAGTTCACAACCCTGCGCTACCACAGACTCGACGATATGATCGAATCTGTTGGCCTGGACAAAGACAAGCTCTGCACCTACTGCTGGGATGGTCGAGAATGAAGCAAAAAAGAGAGCCGTAAGGCTCTCTGCTGGTAAGACAGTAAAATCAAATTTCTTGGAACAGGCATGATCTCGGTCATGCCTGTTCCGCTTTTAGCAGCTCATCCACGGGAATGTAGCCCACAAGGTCGTACTCGATATATACCTTCTGCCTGCGCTTGCCGCTGGACTTGTCAGGTGCATCCACATAGACCGCCTTGACAAGCTCTCTGAGGGCATAGGGGGGCAGCTCCGTGAGGGTGCTATTTCTCTTTACCCGCTGAACAAACTGCTCGATATTCTCTGCCTGCTGCTCCTGTTCATGGATTCGCTGTTGCAGACCCTTGACCTCAGCCTTGAGGTTTTTCTGTTCCTCGGTGTAGTTTTTGCTCATCATGGCGAAGCGTTCATCATCCAGCTTTCCGGCAACATTGTCCTCATAAATGCGGACAAACAGACGGTCAAGCTCTCCCATTCGTTTCTCAGCCTGCGCCAGCCGTTTCCTGCACAACCGCATGGTTTCCTCGCTCTGTATACGGAGCTTTTGCTCCATTTCAGAACGGAAATACGCCTCATAGCGAGTGACTACCGATATAACCTCCTGAATGTGCTTCCAGACAATCTGTTCCAGCACAACGGCACGGATATAATGTCCGCTGCACTTGTCCTTGTTGACACGATGGGTGGAGCAGATGAAGAAGTCCTGCCGCTTTTCAAAATAGCTGGTGGTGGAGTAGTAGAGCTTCTGCTTGCAGTCATTGCAGAACACCAAGCAGGAAAACATATTGCTCTTTCCCGTTGCCGTTCTGTGATGCCGCTGCTGCCTGTGATTTCGTGTGAAAGCGGCGAAAAAATACTGTCTGCTATTCTGCAATACCCGGATGTATTTCTTTTCATAGAAACAAGCAAAGGTCTGTACTCAAACAGAGACATTCCAGTTTGGGAGCCTGTCATTTGGGATAAGTTTCCGACATTACCGGAGAACATCATCCTCTATAAAATACTGGCAAGCAGCCAACAGAAACCGCTATATGAGGGCATTGAAACCACGTTGACCGATGATGTGTACCACACCATCGCCAATAATGATCTTATCCAAATTATGAGCAACGAAGCTACGAAATGGAACGGCATCAAGCAAATGCTCTCCCACTTTGGTGTTTCTCCGAGTGCGGCGGTCTATTTTGGTGATGATAACGACGATATAGAGCCTATAAAGAACTGCGGACTTGGTGTGGCTGTATCTAATGCCATCCCTTCCGTTCTTGACGTAGCAGATCGAGTTATTGACAGCAATGATATGGACGGTGTAGCAAAATTTATAGAGGAAAATCTTCTGTAATTGAAAGGTTGGAAATTTCGATGATAAACATATTGCTTGAAGGATTCGACATAGATGCCCCTTGGCTCTATGACGAACTCAAAAATTACATAAAGCCTAATCTCTCGGTCGCTGTTATAGCATTTTCATTTAGAGACAATCGTGTAAAATCGTTGTCAGATTGGAACGCCTTGTATGCTAAAGGATGCGGCAAATATCACGACGGAATTGTTGGCGGTTTTACGGCGTATGGTATCCCCGAAGAAAATATGAGTTTTATCAATTACTTTACTGATACAAAGGAAACTGCTGCGCAGAAAATCAAAAAGGCTGACATTATTTATTTCCTCGGTGGATTACCCGACCGAATGATGGATCGAATCAAAGAGTTCGATTTGTATGATATTTTGATGCAACATGATGGGATTCTGATGGGCTATAGTGCCGGTGCTGTCATTCAGTTAGCGGAGTACCATTTGTCTCCCGATGATGATTACCCCGAATTTAAGTATTATGAGGAGCTTCCTTATTTGAATGATTTTTATATGGAAGTCCACTATGAGAGAACGACGGTACAGGATGAGTCGATACAGCGTGTGCTTGCTGAACGTGGAAAAACCGTGTACGCAACTGCTGTGCGATCTGGCGCAATTCTCGTGGATAATGGAAACCTTAAACTGCTCGGTGATGTCAAGGTGTTTGGCAGATAGAGCTACGGAGAAAAGATATGAATTTTGTAACGAAAGAACCAATAAACAAAGGCTGGTCAAGTGATAAAAAATACTGTGTTACCGCCGAAAACGGCACACGGTATCTTTTGCGTGTTTCCGATATTGCGCAGCACGATACAAAACAGTCTGAGTTTAACATGATGAAACAGGTCGCTTCTTTTGGAGTGCCTATGTGCCAACCTATCGAGTTTGGCACTTGTGAGGATGGCGTATATTCCATCCAAAGTTGGATTGACGGCGAAGATGCAGAGCAGGTCATGTCGGGCTATTCTGATACCGAGCAGTATGTATATGGCTTGGAAGCGGGACGTATTCTTCGCAAGATCCACTCCATTCCTGCTCCTGCGACACAGGAAGATTGGGAAATCCGTTTTAACCGTAAAATGGATTATAAGATCAAAAAGTATGGGGAGTGCCCCATCAAGTATGAGAACGGACAGGCATTTATCGACTACATAAACGAAAACCGTCATTTGCTGAAAGACAGACCGCAGGTGTATCAGCATGGCGATTATCACATCGGCAACATGATGATCGACAGAGACGGTCAGCTCCACGTTATAGACTTTAACCGTAATGATTACGGTGATCCGTGGGAAGAATTTAACCGTATTGTGTGGTGCGCTCAGAAAGCTCCTCTCTTTGCTTCCGGTATGGTGAACGGATACTTTGATGATAACGTACCTATGGAGTTTTGGAGATTGCTTGCTCTTTACATTTCAAGCAATACTCTCTCGTCTGTATATTGGGCAATTCCGTTCGGACAGGACGAAGTGAATACCATGCTGAACCAAGCCAAGGAAGTTCTGTCTTGGTATGATAATATGCGTAATCCTGTGCCGACATGGTATTTCAAAGGGTATTATCTGCAGTACATCGACGGGATTCCTTTCAAGCTGAAAAGTACTTTTGATTTCAGCTTTATGAAAGAGTATGGAACGGTGTTCAAGGTTTACGATGACCAGGATTCCGGAAACATCTGCTTTGGTACTGAAAAAGACGGTCAGCGTTATTTCGTTAAGTTCGCCGGTGCTCCTACCGAGCAGTTTGGCGGCGATCCGGCAGATGCTATCTCCAGATTGAAAGCTACTCTCCCTATTTACAGCGATCTGAAGCACGAGAATCTGATCGAACTTATTGAAGCCAAGGAAATTGGCGACGGGTTCGCTATGGTATTCAAATGGGCTGATAGCGATTGTATGGGCAGAATGTACCCTGCGGCACACCGTCGCTTTATGCAGCTTCCCATCAATGACAGGCTCGCCGTGTTCAGCGACATACTGAGCTTCTTGGAATGTGTTGCTTCACGCAAATATGTAGCCATAGATTTTTATGACGGCAGCATTATGTATGACTTTGCGAACGGAAAGACGACGATCTGCGATATTGACCTTTTCCACAAACAACCGTGCGTCAACGATATGGGACGTATGTGGGGCAGCTCCCGCTTCCAATCTCCGGAGGAATATCAGCTCGGAGCTGATATTGATGAAATTACGAACGTCTATACCCTTGGTGCTACCGCTTTTGCGCTCTTTGGTGAGTATAACCGCACACGAGAAAAATGGCAGCTCAGCGACAAGTTGTTTGAGATTGCCACGAGAGCTGTGAGTGATGATCGTACTAAGCGTCAGCAATCAATCAGACAGTTCACGGCAGAATGGGAGGCGGCACAATAATGAAAGCTATCGCATTTTGCGGACTTGCGTGTTGCGTTTGCTCCGAAAATAAAGGCTGTGTAGGTTGCCAAGACGGAGGCTGTGAAAGCCACGGCTGGTGCAAAAACTATAACTGTTGTAAAGAAAAAGGGCTGAACGGCTGTTGGGAATGTTCTGAATTTCCTTGCACCGGATGTATGCTTGATAAACCCCGTATTCGTGCTTTTGCAAAGTTTGCAAGAAGATACGGTGTAGAGGAACTTGAAAAATGCCTCCTTAGAAATAAGGAAAAAGGCATTGTTTATCACTATGAAGGTCAGCTCGTTGGCGACTACGACAAGTGCCAGACCGAAGAAGAAATCATTGAAATGATTAAGACCGGAAATAAGCTGTTCGGTCTGCCGTGTTACTGTGGTCATGATTGTTCAAAGTGTGTTACCTATATTGCAACGCAAACCAATAATGAAGATCTGCGCAGACAGGCTCAGAGCTTTTATAAAGAGAGTTTTGGATTTGACATTCCTCTTGAAAAATTCTACTGCAACGGTGGCAGATCAAAGAACGTGTTTGAGTTGTGCAAGGAGTGTCCCTTCAAAAAGTGTTGTATAGAGCGAGGTATAGATGCTTGTAGTAAATGCTCGGAATACCCCTGCAAAGAGATTTTGGACTATCAAGAAAAGTATGTAAATAAGTGCAATCAACTGGAGAATTAGCGATGACCATAGAAGAAATAAAAATTCGTCAGATGGCAAATCAACATTTGCTCAAACCGACAGATAAAATGACCGTCCTCCATGATCTTTGCGGTGTTCAAGCGCAATTCATGGTGAACGCTATGCACTCGCTGAAAATAAGATGCTCAGATTATAATGAAGATACTGTCAAAGACTGGCTTGTTAAAAACTGGACTGTCAGAGGAACAGTCCATGTGTTTGCGGAAGATGATCTACCCTTATTTATTCATTGCAATAATGGGCAGGATTATCTTCGTAACGATTGGCGTGGATATACGATTTGGAATCAGCGTGATAAATGGGCACTTACACCGGAGAGACAGGCTTATTTTGCTAATGTGATCTTAGAGGCTCTTAAATGTTCCGAGCTGACAAGAGAAGAATTAAAGGATGTCTGCAGACAAAACGGTATGACCGAACCGGAAGAAAGCAGTATGTTCGACCAATGGGGGGCGGCGTTCGTGAAATGTGCGAACGTGGATTTATAAACTATGTTGTCCAGGAAAAGAAAGCTTTCTGCTTATCTCCTGCGTTTACTCCAAAAGGTAGTATCGTCCGTAAGATCGGCGTGATGGGTTATTTGCCCGAACTCGATAAATCAATAAATAAGTTTATTACTATGTCAAGAGACGAGTATGCAAACTTTGTAGAAGATACGATACAACTTGTAATTCAACAGTTTGTTGAGAAAAAATTGATGTGAGAATACATAATTATTGAACAATTTGTAACTTTTGCAGAAAGCCCCCTTGACAAATTCCGTCTTGCGAAAAAATATTTGTCTGTTTTCTCCGAGCGGTTTGTGGTATCAAAATGTGATACCAACCTCTCAGAGAAAACTCTTGCAAAAGTGTGCGCATGCCTCCAGTTTTTTCTGTGTCTTGCGATCTGGCTTCCTATCATCGAAGTAAAACTCGATTCGCTTTTTTGATAGGAGCGGATGTGATTTGAATACGAACGCAAGATTGGACGAGCTTTTGCGAGCTAGAAACACAAACATCTTCCAGTTTTCCAAGGATAGCGGGATTCCTTACAGTACCCTTGCAAATCCCCGGTACCGCGGCACGCAGCTTTCTGTGGATACGATTGAACTGATCTGCAAAGCGCTGCGAATCTCAATGGCCGACTTTTTTCGAGAGAAATAGGAAGTGTAAAAGATACTGCGCTATCTACTTTTCAAAAAATAGGATTTCTTCTTAATTTTAAATTCTCTGATTTCTCCCGTTAAAATACTATTGTGAAAACAAATTTGTTCTTTAGAGAATCCTGAAATTGAGTAGACGAATTGCTTTATTTCCTCTTTTGTATGTTGTTCCATCCAAGGGTTAAATGTAATTTCCAGCTTTTTAATATGGTCGAATTTAATTGGCACCAAAATATAGTCTATGTCAGGAGCTTCGACATTATCTAGTACAGTTAGCAGTGTGGCAATCATTCTGCACTCATGTTCGTATTCCCACTCTTTGCGCTTGATTGCAGCCATAGACGTGAAATTGAACATCTGATTACTGCCTTCTCCGTATCTGATAGGATTGCGCTTTATAGCATCAATATCTCTAAATGAGCAAATCTGCAAAATAAACAAAGGACACACCTAATATGGTACAATGAGGAAGAACCACCAACCACAAAGACCAAAAAGGTGTGCCTTATGGAAAATAGTATAACAGTCGGTGAAGAACTTCGCAAGTATTTTTATGAAAGTGGCCTGAATTTTTTGTCCAGCGTTCCGCAAAGACGCATTCAGGAAATGATTCTCGCTATGGCACAGAAGGGGCACAGTGGGAAAATGGCTGATTGCGGCGAACTGGAAATGGGACATAGAACCACCTATGGGCATTTTCTGTCCAAAGGAAAGTGGGATCACGAAAAGGTAGAAACCATACAGCGTCAAAAGAGTTTCCAAACCATTTTGTCTGTAGCGGGAAAGGCAAATCAACCTGTATTTCTCAGCATAGATGATACCGTTGTTCCAAAGAAGAAACCCTCCCGTCGTGCTGCGCGTCCTATGGAGGGAACCGGGTGGCATTATTCCCACCTGGAAGGCAAAAAGGTATATGGCTATCAAATACATGCTGCCATCGCCAGCACAGGCAGCAGCACATTGTGCTACAGTCTGCGCCGCTGCTGCCCATAACATGGAACGAAAGTGGATATGACTGTGGAAGTGATTGATTCTATCCAGGAATCGGAAATCCCCATTTACGTTCTCATGGATAGTTGGTACACAAATGCCGATGTCTGGAACAAATGTAAGGAGAAAAAGTGCCATTTAATCGGCGCAATGAAGACAAACCGCATTCTTTACCCAAACGGAGTTCGCACTTCTGCCAGCGATTACGCATCCATGCTCACACAAGACCAGTTTCATCTTGTAACGGTGAAAGGTCGGGAATACTATGTGCATCGCTATCAGGGACACCTCAACAAAATCGATCAAGCCGTTGTGCTGCTTACCTATCCAAAGGAAGCGTTTGGAGTCTGTACCGCTCTTAAGGTATTCCTTTGCTCCGATTTAAGCCTTTCCGATGAGGAAGTGCTGGAGCATTATTCTCATCGTTGGAAAATCGAGGTTATGTTCAAGCAGCAAAAGCAGTATTTGGGCCTGAAATCCTTTATGATTCGCTCTGCCAAAGCGATCGACCGTTTTCTGATCATCCTGACCCTTGCGTGGTTTTGGTTTACCCGGAAGACTGGGTTTGTTCTGCCTTTTTCTGTGGGCATTCGACGCTATAGGGGGCTTTTGTCTATTTTGTGAATTTGCACATTTAGAGATTGTGAGTTTTTTTGACAAACAAAAGAAGTTGGGGTAGTGGAGAAGGGATGTTGGAGAATTGGAGGAATATACAATTTTTTCTGACCGAAATGGTTGGATTGTCCACTTTGCAGGTGGGAAAATGGGTGTTCATCAACCAACAGACAAACTAAAATGAAAATGTGAAAAATAGCAGGACTGGATCAGCCACCTGTTGCATAAAAACGGAGGCCGTGTTTTGACAAGACATGCATATCCAGTTATCTAAAAAACAAGCTACAGGAGGAATGATCCATGAGTAAACAGTTATCTGAGCGCCTGAATTTTCTGAAAGATCAGCTCTTTAACAGTTTCTTTAAACGCAAGATCTGGTGGGGCGATGATTTGAGTATTTTTGACTCCGGCGAAGAGGGCTTGGAAAAACTCCCTATGACCATGCGCAAGGCATTGGCTTTTGAGAAGGTTTGCAACGAGATGCCCATTCAGATTCTGGACCGGGAACTGATTGTGGGCACTACTACCATGTCCTCTGTAGGTTTTGGACATACCTTCCCCAAATATGAGACCGACGAAGAGGCAGAGGAATTTGCTAAGATCACCCTGGACAGAAAGAGTGTTTGGGGTCACCATCTGCCTTACTATCCCAAGGTTCTGACTCTGGGTTACCTGGGAATTATCGAACAGATCGACAAGGAACTGGCAGCCATCGATCCTGCAGACGAAGAAGGCGTGAATTTCCTTAAGTCCTCTCGCTATTGCCTTCAGGCTGCCTGCAAGGTGCCGGCTCGTTATGCGGATCTGGCAGAGCAAAAAGCTGTCCAGGAAGAGAATGAAGACCGCAAGGCGGAACTGTTGGAGATTGCTCGGATCTGCCGTAAGGTTCCAATGAATCCCCCCGAAACTTTCCATGAAGCACTACAGGCAGCTTGGTTTGTCCACATGCTGCTGCACAGCACATTGAGTTATACTCCTCTAGGTCGTATTGACCAGTATCTGTATCCCTGCTACGAAGCCGATGTGAAGGCTGGAACTATGACCCGGGAGCGGGCGCTGGATCTAATCGGTTCCTTCTGGATCAAGTTCAATGAGCGGATGCAGTTCAAGAAGGAATACATGGAGAACCATTTGACCTTTGGTGACTGGTCTCAGGGCGGTGATCCCAACGAGCCCACTACCACCTTTGATATGGAAAACGACGCAGATTACACTTTCGGTCAGTCTGCCAACCATTGGCTGCAGAGTGCTACCGTCAGCGGCTTGGGTCCGGATGGTGTGGACAAGACCAACGATCTGAGCTATCTGCTGCTGCGCTCTATTAACGATCTGGAACTGATTAGCCCCATGATCAGTGCCCGTATTCATAAGGATTCTCCCAAGGAATGGATCGATTTTATTGGCGGCGAACTCTGTGAGGGCGGTGCCCAGCCGGTGATCTTTAATGACGATGTGATTGCCACCGGTATGATCGAACGGATGGGCATTCCCAAGGAAGATGCCTGGGATTACTCCAGCGACGGTTGCTGGGAGGTTTTGATTTACGGTAAAACCGAGTATGCCTACGGCCACATCGAACTGCTGCCGTGCATGGAGGCACTGTTTAACCGGGGCAAGTCCATGAACAACAGCAATATGATCGGCTTTGACATTGGCGAGGATGGCCTTTCCAAGCTGGATACCTTCGATAAGTTCTACGAAGCTTATTTTGACCAGGTGCGCTACCGCATCGACGGCGCTCTGCGCAATAAGATGCGTTATTACGACGAAGTTCACAAGATCGCACCGGAACCGTTCCTTTCTGCTATGGTCTGTGACTGTGTGGAAAAGCACCGGGATATGACGCACCGGGGTGCCCGCTACCGCTTCTATTCTCTGATGGCCACCGGTCTGTCTCACTGCATCGACTCTTTGAGTGCCATCAAGAAGGTGGTCTATGACGAAAAGCGGGTGACGCTGGAGGAGGCAATCCAGATCCTACGAGATAACTGGGAGGGCCATAAGGCGCTGCGCCAATACTGCCTGAATCGTACACCCAAGTATGGCAACGACGATCCGGAGGCAGATGCCATTCTGACCCGGTTCTTCAGCGATTTCTGTGATCGTGCCGATTACTGGAATCAGGAGATTGACGAGCTGCAGGTCACAGCCGGTGTTGCCACGTTTGAAAACTATCCCCGTTTCGGTCAGCACTGCTGGGCTTCCTTCGATGGCCGTGTGGCTCACGAGGCAGTTTCCAGCAACTATTCCCCCGCAGTGGGCCGTGACCGGGAGGGTATCACCGCCGCGGTGGTATCTGCTACCAAGCCCGATCTGTCCCGCCTGAACAACGGTTGTCCCGTTGACCTGCGTGTCAGCTTCAACAAGAGCTCTAGAGAGGAGTCTGCCCAGCTGCTCAGCAGCTTCATCCGCTCCTTCCGGGATCTGGGTGGCAATACCATGACGATCACAAAGGTGGATATCGAAACGCTGAAGAAGGCGCAGCAGGAGCCGGAAAAATACCTGTCTCTGCGTGTGCGTCTAGGTGGCCTTACGGTGTACTTTGTCCAGCTGGCCAAGGAGCAGCAGGACGAGTATATGCGCCGTACTGAACATAATATGTAATTTTCAGAACAGGAGAAAACAGTATGAAGAACCCGGCAATACAAATGGATCCGGCTACCGCTGCACAGGTGTGCGGTACCGTGTTTGATATAGAGCGCTTCAGCGTCCATGACGGCCGGGGCATCCGTACTGTAGTTTTTTTGAAGGGTTGTCCGCTCAAATGCGGATGGTGCGCAAACCCGGAGAGTAATTTGGTGCGGCCGCAGATCGGCTTTTTCCCGGAAAAGTGTGTCAATTGTAAGATGTGCACGCAAGTCTGTCCCGGCAGTGAGCTGTTCCTCACTGTCGGCCAGGTGGACTGGCAGCGCTGTACCGGCTGCCTGCAGTGTGTGGATCAGTGCTTATATGAAGCGCGGATTGGCTACGGCAAGAAGATGACTGCCGATGAGGTGGTCAAAAAAGTGGTGCGAGCCAAGGTGTTTTACGGAAATTCCGGCAGCGGTGTGACCCTTTCCGGCGGAGAGGTAACTATGCAACCGGACTTCGCTGCAGCGATCCTGCAATTGTGCCAGCGGGAAGGTATCCACACAGCTATTGAGACCTGTGGTTTTTATGCCTGGCAGAACATGGAAAAGTTATTACGCTATGTTGATCAGCTCTTGTTTGATTTTAAGTGCATGGATCCACAAAGACACCGCCAATACACCGGCGTGGACAATGATGTGATCCTTGCAAATGCGGTCCGGGCCAGTGAAATGGTGGAAGAAATGATTGTCCGTTGGCCGGTGATCCCTGGTGTCAACGACAGCGATAAAAATGCCCATCTTTTGGCGGAGTTTGTTTGCGGAAAAATGCCACGGGTAAAGCGGGTGGATTTGCTGCCCTATCACTCCGCGGGGAAATCCAAGTGTGAGCATATCGGCAAGGAATATTCAAAGGTGAAGTTTTCTTAAACTATAAAAATATCATCAATATTTTCCTGAACAATGCCATTATTGGTGTTATTGCTTTGGGTATGACACTGGTCATCATTACCGGTGGTATCGACCTGTCCGTCGGTTCTCAGATCGCACTTTCCGGTTTGATTGCCGTATCCGTCTTTAATGCTACCGGCTCTGCTTTTATTGCGGTGGTGGCTGCCATTTTGTTTGGCATCCTGACCAGTGCTATGTGCGGTGCCATCAGTGCATACTGTAATGTGCCTCCCTTTATCGTTACCCTGGCTACCATGCGTATCTTCAGATCTTTGGCACAGTATTTCTTCACTGGTGGTGGTATCCAGGTAAGAGGCGATGTGGACAAGTACCTCATTATCTCCGATATCAAAGTATTCGGTGTCATCCCCATTATCATCATTTATTGGTTGATTCTGACGGTGATTGTTGCCGTGTTCTCCAAGAAGACCGCTGTTGGCCGTCATATCTTTGCTGTGGGCAGCAACGAAAAGGCAACCATGCTCTCCGGCATCAATATGGGACTTCACCTAAGAATGCGGTTGCCTTTGGGGATAATGATAACGATATGGATATGCTGAAATGTGTGGGAACGGGAATTCTAATGGGCAATGCAAGGAATGATCTAAAGGAGAGAATTCCTTATGTAACCTGCGATAATGACAGCGACGGCATCTACCTTGCCTTAGCTGAAATGGGAATACTTTGATCGCATCTGGAATATTTATGAAAAAATGCACAAGTAGCAACAACAGATTGTGCGTTTTTGTTTAATTTTGGATGTTTGACCTGGTGAAAAACTGCTATGATTCCATCAGCAAAAGAAACAATAGGTTGTTACGCAAAAACTTTCTTCTAAAAAGGAATGGCCCAAACGGAGATCCGCTTGGGCCTTTTCGTGTTACTAGCAATCACAATGGTTCTAAACTGCTACCAATTTCACAAAAATGTAGCAATTATAGTACTGACAAGATCCGTTCGGTCTGCTATAATATAGACAAATCAAAGCGATCTACCAATTTTATAGCAGTGATGCTTGATATGCTCTGACAGGCAAATTGACGCATATGCACAGTTTCGCGCGCAACGAAGTAGAGCAATACGCTTTCGATCAACCGGAAGCAGGAACGGAGCTATAGACTGCATATACGACGATTCACACACCAACACACGCATTCACACGTTTATTTATGTGAAACCGATGCTTGCCGTAATAGGGAAACTATGCCCTATTATAAGCATCGGTTTTTTTGTTTATAAGGGGAATTTAGCCGACACATTTTTGTGTCGGCTTTTTCTTTTGCTAGGATGATTGGCTGACTGAAAGACCAGAGAAGGTATGATAACCAAACGAGAGCAGAAACAGAATCATCCGCGCAAAGATCACAGTGTAATGTCCTTGGCTATATCCGGGTAGAAACCATTTTGCCGGATAAGACCAAGCAGGTTGATTTCGTGATCGACCCGGAACAGGCGGAAACTGTTCGGATGATCTTTGATCTATATTTGGACGGTTATGGCTTGGTGAAGATCAAGGACGAACTGGAATTGCGTGGGCGCAAAACTTCCCAAGGTAAGGATAGCTTGCAGGCTCTGGTAGAATGAAGTTACCACACAAACATTCGAAAGGAGACAGCAAACTATGTCTTCTTTTGTGCGGTTTCCAATTTGCGCAACTTATTGTACCTTATCGGTCAGTATACCAGCGCCATGTAAAGTCATCGACCAGTAGGAGATAAAATCGTTGTAAAAAACGTCGTTTTTGCTTAAATACATGTATAAAAAAGATCCCCTCCGGCCGCTTCGGATCGAAGCGATCGGAGGGGATGACAGTCTCCCTCAAGCTTTATTTTCCTGCAGCCGCGCCGGCGGCTCAGGCCAGCGCCTCTTCCAGCGCCCGGTACATAACTGTCTTGTCCGGCTTGCGGCCGGTCCACATCTCGATGTTCAGGGCAGCCTGATTGATGAGCATGCCGGCACCGGTCTCACAGCGGATGCCGCGGCGGCGAAGCTCCTTGATCAGTGCGGTCTCGGTCGGATTGGGGATCACGTCCTGCACGAACATGTCGCGCGTCAGACTGTCCAGATCGAAATTCGGGATCGCGTCGACGCTCGGATACAGGCCGACGCTCGTCGCGTTGACCACGATATCCGTGCCGGCCGGGATCTTGTAGGTGCCGACCCAGTCGTTCGTCTCGGCGTCCACGCTGGTTCTGGTCTGCAGGATCTCCAGCAGCGACGGCCCCAGATTCTTGGGTCCGGGACGGCTGACGATCGTGATATGCGCTGCGCCGGCCAGCGCCAGCTCCACGCAGATCGCACGCGCCGCGCCGCCTGCGCCGAGGACAACGATGCGCTTGCCTTTGACGTCAATGCCGTTGGACTCCAACGACATCATGAAGCCTTTGCCGTCTGTATTGTCGCCATACAGGCGGCCGTCGGTATTGACGATGGTGTTGACCGCGCCGATGAGCTGCGCGCTCTCCGAGATCTCGTCCAGATACTGCATGACGGCGATCTTGTGCGGGATCGTGCAGTTGATGCCGCGCATCTTGAACGCCTTCAGGCCGTTGATGGCGTTTTCCAGCTGATCCTTATCCACGTCCAGCGTCAAAAAGTGCCAGCGTTCCAGACCCATTGCCGCAAACGCGGCGTCCTGAATAATCACGCCGGGGTTCTCTGCGACCGGCTGGCCAAATACACCGACCAGATGGTCGAGATAGTTCTGTTCCTTCATGCCCGTACTCCTTTCTGCTGCGTCATCAGGTTCAGAATGACCTGATCCGTAATATGCATGCCCTGGCTGGCCACACAGCCGACCGCGTCGATCGTCTGCTCCACATTGTCCATGACAATGCCCTCACCGGACTGGAAGGCCCGGTTCGCCATGGCAAGATCATGTGCCATGATGGCGCTTTCCAGACTGGTGGCGATCTTGGCCGCACAGGAGGGCTTTGCTCCGTCGCAGACCATGCCGGAAGATGTCGCGATGGAGTTTGTGATCGTCTGATCGATCTGCTCCAGCGTGCCGCCGTCCAGATATGTCATGGCGCATCCCGCACCCGTGGCCGCGCAGACTGCGCCGCAATAAGCAGACAGTCTGCCAATGCCTGACTTCAGGTGGATTGCGATCAGATCCGAAAGGGCCAACGCCCGCAGCAACTGCTCGCGGCCGATATTATGCTTCTGTGCATAGATGATTACAGGCAAAGAAGCTGTCGCGCCCTGATTGCCGCTGCCAGACACAATCACGACCGGCAGATTGCAGCCGCTCATGCGCGCATCTGAAGCCGCAGCTGCATAGGCCTGCAGCAGTTTGCCGTTCTCATAATACAATTTCCCCACGTTGACGCCCCAACGGTTGTTCAGCCCCTCTTCCGCAATCTGCATGTTGCAGTCGATCTGCTTCTGCAGCGTCGGTTCGATATCCGCAAGGTCGCACGTATTCGCAAAGTCCACGATCTTCTCGACCGTCAGGCAGCTGTGGTCCGTAAAGCCGTCCTGCGTGCCGTCTTCCTCTGCGCGGAAGACGCTCTCGCCGTTCTTTTCGATCCGGACGATATGCGTATGGGCGTTTTTCAGCTCGACTTCCGCCGTCTGTCCGTCGGCCTGCACGTTGACGATCAGGTGCAGCGCCTCGGAGCCCTGGATCACGTGCACCTTGCAGTAATTCTGCTGCATCAGTGCCTGCGTCTCATCCAGAACGCCGTCCGGGAGATCCAGCAGCACCTCGAGCATGCGGTCGGCGTTCCCGCCGAGCGCGCCGAGGATCGCCGCAGCGTCCACGCCGCGCAGCTCGCCGCCGTTCGGGATATAGACGCCCTTGGCATTTTTGATCAGGTTCCCGCTGGCATAGACGTCCATATGCTCCGGCCGGCAGCCGAGCGTCTTGCGCGCGACAGCCGCCGTATAGGCGATGGCAATTGGCTCTGTGCAGCCGCCGGCAGGGATCAGCTCTTCCTTCAGGATATCCAGAAAAGCCCTGTAATCAGAATCTGCTTTTTTCATCTGTTTTGCTCACTTCTTTGCGTTCAGCTCTGCTCCTACTTCTTCCATGACCTCTTCCCACAGGGAGAATCTGGGCAGGGAACCAAGACCCCAACCGCAGCCGCCGGAAACGATCAGCTTCGGGCCGGCCTGCTCGACGGCGTTGTAGACCTTCTTCTTGATATGCGCCTTGATCGTGTCACGGTTCGAGCCGCTCAGGTCGGACGGGGACTTGATCATGATGGACAGATCCTTGTAGCTGCCGTTATCGGAATGATTCAGGCCGCCGATGAGAACCTTGTCGGTCAGCTTACGCATCTCGCCGAGAGAGTGGTGCTCCGGATACTGATCCGCCCAGTTGAAGGCCTCGACCGGATAATCGAGGAACCACTCGGACAGCGCTGCGTCGCCGTGGCAGATGTGCGCCATGTTGAACCACGTCTTGTCCTTGATCTTGTTGATGTTCTGGATGTCGTACTTCTTGCCATACTCCTCGAACATCTCCTTGCCCATGAGACCGGCCATACCGGCCTGATAGCCAAGGAAGAATCCGTCCGCACCGGCCTTGACAAACTCCTCCATCAGAAGCTCGTTCGTCTCGTTGACGATCTCCAGACCGATCCGCGCGTACTTTTCGGAGTATTTGAAGTGCGCCACAATGGTATCCTGACGGAAGAAGCCGCCGGTCATCTCACCCATCCAGATAAACGGGCTGAATACGGTGGGCAGAACGGGAACGTCGCCCTGGAAATAGTCCGCGATGCGCTTGACTGCTTCGATCTCGCGCGCAAAGACGCCTTCCTTCATGCTGGGCACCTTGAGCTTCGCCCACTCATGCGGGTCATTGATAGCGTTGACCTGCACGTTCTGCCACGTCTCATCGAGGATGAAATCCGCATCCTTCAGCTTCTGGCCGAAGGCTTCGGGGAAGTACATGCCGTTCGGCATGACCTTGATGAAGTCAAAGTGGTGTGTGTTCTGATAGTCGATGGTCGCACGGGCGAAGTCCTTTGCGTTGCGGTCGACCAGATTCATATGCGGGCCCCACGCTGCGAATGCCGGACGGTCCAGCATCTTGCCTTCGAGCGCTGCCTTGACACGTTGTGTATGTGTGATCATTTGATTTTTCCTCCAAAAATATTACAGTCCGCCGAAATACGCCTTGCGTACCTCGTCCGATTCCAGAAGCTGATCGGCGCGGTCGCTCAGTACGATGCTTCCGGTCTCCAATACGTAAGCGCGGTCGGAATGCTTGAGCGCGATCCGCGCGTTCTGCTCCACGAGCAGGATCGTCGTTCCCATCTCACGGATCCGGTCGACCATGGCGAAGATCTCATTGATGATGAGCGGCGCCAGACCGAGCGAAGGCTCGTCGAGCAGGAGCATCCGGGGCTTACCCATCATGGCCCGGCCGATGGCAAGCATCTGCTGTTCACCGCCGGAAAGCGAACCGGCCAGCTGACCGCTGCGAACCTTGAGCTTGGGCAGCAGGTCATATACGGTCTGCAGGCTCTCGGCGATCTCCGTCTTTGGCCGCAGATATGCGCCCATCATCAGGTTATCCATGACCGAGAAGCGCGGAAACACCTGCCGGCCCTCCGGGGAAAGGATGATACCGGACTGGACCATATTCTTGGTGTCCAGATTGGTGATTTCCTTGCCGTCGAACCAGATCTTGCCGCTCTTGACCGGGATGAGGCCCATAATGGCCTTCATGGTCGTACTTTTTCCGGCGCCGTTTGCGCCGATGAGGGTGATGACCTCGCCCGTGTTGACATCGATGTCGATTTCCTTGAGCGCATGAATGCTGCCATAATCGACAACGACCTTTTCCAGTCTCAATAATGACATTTCATTCATCCTTTCCAAGATAGGCTTCGATGACAAGCGGATCTGCCCGCACCTCGTCGGGCGTACCCTCGGCGATCAGCGCACCGTCGTTCAGGACGTAGAGCCGGTCGCAGATATTCATGACAAAGCGCATATCATGCTCGATAAGCAGGATCGTATTGCCCATCTCGCGGAGCTTGTGCACGATGGTGCGCAGTTCCTCCGTCTCTACCTCATTCATGCCAGCCGCCGGCTCGTCGAGCAGCAGCAGCTTCGGCTCGATGGCAAGCGCGCGGCAGATCTCGACCTTTCTCTGGTCGCCGTAGGGCAGGCTGGTCGCCATCTCATAGCGGACCTCATACAGGCCCAGGATCTTCAGCAGTTCCTCCGCACGCGCCTCCGCCTCCTTCCGCACCTTATCGGCGCGGCCGGGGATCAGATTCTGCGGGAACGGGAGCCTTGTTTTTACATGCATGCCGACCATGACGTTGTCCAGGACCGACATTTTCTGAAACAGACGGATATTCTGGAACGTCCGCGCAAAGCCGTGTGCAGTGATGCGGTAGGGCCGCCAGCCGGTGATGTCCGTGCCCAGCATGTGCACGCGCCCTTCCGTCGGGCAGTACATGCCGGTGATGCAGTTGAACAGGGTCGTCTTACCGGCACCGTTCGGACCGATGACGCCGACGATCTCGCCGCTCTCTACACGCATACTGATATCCTTGAGCGCTTCCATGCCGCCGAACCGCTGTACGATATGCTCTGTGCGCAGGATCTCAGACATGTGAGCCACCTCCGCGTTTGGATTTCTTCAGGGACAGGCGCTGGCCGATATACTTGAAGTTGACCGAGCCGAACAGTCCCTCCGGCCGCACCAGCATCAGAATGACCAGCATTGCGCCGAAGACCATCTGCCGGTATTCCGAGAAGCCGCGCAGCGCCTCCGGCAGGATCGTCAGGACCGTTGCACCGAGGAAGCTGCCGAACATGTTGCCGAGACCGCCGAAAATGACCATGACCAGCATGTTGTTGGAAACTGCGTTGGTAAAGCAGCTGGGGTCAATATAACTGGTATAGACTGCGTAGAACGCGCCGGCCACACCGGCGAGCATCGAGGCAATGACGATGGCAAGCGTTTTATACTTGAACACGTTGATGCCCATTGCGCCGGCCGCCAGATCATCGTCGCGGATCGCGAGGATGGCGTCGCCCATACGCGAGTGAATAATCTTATTGACGAGCAGGGTGGTCAGCACCAGCAGGATCAGGATCGTATAGTAATACGCAGGCTGCGTCTTGATGGTATAGCTGAACACCGAGATTTTTGGGATCGCCATAATGCCGAGCGGGCCGTTCGTCAGGGACATCCAGTTGATCTCGACGATACGCACGATCTGGCAGAAAACCATGGTGACGATCGTAAAATAATAGCCCTTCAGATGCATGACCGGCAGGCTCAGGATGAGGCCTGCAAAGCCGGCCGTGAGCGCTGCGGCAGCGAACACGCCGAGGCCGTCCCAGCCGCAGGTCTTGGTCAGGATCGCCGCAGTATACGCACCGATCCCCCAGAAGGCTGCGTGGCCGAAGGACATCTGACCCAGAACGCCTGTCATGAGATTGAGACTGACGCTCAGCATGCAGTACATGAGGCACAGAATTGCGATGCGGAGCACATATTTCGAGGTAAATACCATTGGAAACACAATGGCAAGCACTGCAACAAAAATCAGCAGCGGCAGCTTGTATCTGACAAGCTGGATACTCAGTTTCTCTATCATCGCGTTTCCCTCATACCTTGTTAATGGCCTTCTTACCGAACATGCCGTTGGGCATGAACAGCAGAACAACGATCAGGATCGTAAACGAGATGGCATCGCGGTAACCGGTGCTGATATACGCGGAGACCATGGTCTCCACGATGCCGAGCAGAATACCGCCGACCATAGCGCCCGGCAGGATGCCGACGCCGCCGAGGATCGCAGCTGCAAAGATCTTGGTGCCGATGAGGCTGCCCATTGTCGTCTCGATGCTGCGGTAGTACATTGCCACCATCGTACCCGCGATACACGCCAGAACGCCGCTGATCACGAACGTGAGCGCAATGACCTTGTTCGTATCGATGCCCATCAGCTTTGCCGCATCCTGATTCTGCGCAATGGCCGTCATGGCCTTGCCGATCTTCGTCCTGTAGACGAGGATGGAGAGCGCGATCATCAGGGAGAAGCCGACGATCAGAATGATGATCTGCGTCCAGCTGATAATGGCGTTTCCGATATAGACCTTGCCGAAATCCAGATGATTCTCGAACGATTTGGAGTCTGTGCCGCAGAACACCATGATGGCGTTATCAATGACCATGGACATGCCGAGCGTCGTGATCAGGCCCGAGAGCTTCGGCGCGTGCCGCTTGCGCAGCAGCCGCAGGGCAAACCGGTCGATGCTGAAGCCAAGCAGCCCCGTCAGGGCAATGCTCAGCGCAAAGGCTACGAAGAAGTTCATGCCGACGCCATACAAAAGCCATGTCACATAGGCACCGAACATATACAGAGAACTGTTCGAGAAGTTTGTCAGCTCGAGAACGCCGAAGATCATCGTAAAGCCAATTGCCACGAGCGCGTAGGTACTTCCGATCGTAATGCCGTTGATGAATTGCTGTAATAACATTACATCGCCTCCAGATAAAAGATTCTGCTGCATCTGCTACAGCAGGTACAGATGCAGCAGATCTGTGGGGTAATTACCGATCAGTTCATGCGGACAAACGTGCCGTTCTGGAGCTGGAAGACATAAATGCCCTTGTTCATTTCCTTCTGGTCGTTGTAGCTCATATCAAAGCCGGACAGGCCCGGATAGTCGCGGATCTGGCCGATCTGCGTCGCAACTGCAGCAGCGTCGGTCGTACCGGCCTTCAGGATGCTGTTGAGAACGATGTTGACAGAGTCATAGCCCTGTGCGGAGAAGCCGTCGGGCGTTTCGCCGTATGCTTCCTTATAGGCATCGATAAATGCCTGCGTTGCTTCGTCGACGTTGCCGGCCTCAAGGACGGACGGCAGGAAGCACGGCGTGGAGGACAGGATATAGGTGCCGTCGATCTGGTCGCCGACCAGACCCAGGAACTCTTCGTTGACGCACATGCCGGGGCCGACATACTGTGCGTCAAGCTCCAGTTGCTTTGCCTGCATGAATGCCTGCGCGCAATCGTTGTAGGAGGCGTTGACATAGAGGATATCGGGGGCGGCTTCCTTCACCTTAGACAGGACGGCGGAGAAGTCCTTCGTCTCGCCCGGAACAAAGCTTTCATAGACACTGACGGTGCCGCCCATGGATTCCCACTGCTCCTTGAAGAGGTTGGCGGCCTGCACACCGTGGTCGGTGTTCTGGTAGATGATGGCGATGCTGCCGATGCCGCAGTAGCTCTCGGTCGCTTCCGCGAAGCCGACAGCCTCAAGGCGCTGGCTCATGGGAATGGGGAATACGTATTCGCCCATGCCGGGCAGGTCTGCGTGGGAAGCGGCAACGCCGATGAGGATCATACCGGCCTCGTCAAAGACGGAAGCCGTGGCCATCGCACAGGAGGAGCCGTAGCCCGCCAGCGCTGCAACGACAGTATCGTCGGAGACGATCTTGTTTGCGAGGTTGACCGCTTCGTTCGGGTCGCCCTTGTCGTCGCTGAACTCGATGGTAAAGTTCGTGCCGTGGGCGGCGTTGAACTGATTGAGCGCAAGCTCCGCGCCGTCGCGGATCTTGATGCCGTACTGCATGTTGTCGCCCGTCAGGGGGCCGAACATGGCAAGCTTGGTCTTGCCGTTATATTCGATGCCGCTCTCATCGCTTTCGGAATCGGCGGCAGGGGTTTCCGTTTCAGCTGCGGGGGTTTCGGTCTGTGCGGTGTCGGCGGAGGTATCTGCCGGGGTTGTGGTGTCGTCTGCGGTCTTGGCTGCGCAGCCTGCAAACAGGCAGCACACGAGCGCAAGGCACAGGATCAAAGAGATCATCTTTTTCATTGTTTCTGTTACACTCCTTCGTTCCTTCATTGATTTGTAATGTAAATTTGTTTGCTGCGCTGGATCAGAATGTTTCTCGCCGCACGATCCCGATGGGCAGGCGGACCGTCTCATAGGGCGCTTTCGGCTGCCCTTGTTCCGCCTTTGCCGCCTCCTCCAGCCGCATCAAAAGCCGCTGCGCCGCCATCTGTCCCATTTCGAACAGCGGATGCCGCATGGTCGTCAGCGGAGGATTCGTGATCTCCGCCCATTCGGAATCGCCAAAGCTCACGATTGCGATCTGCTGGGGGACCGGGATCTTATGCTCAATGAGATAATGGAAGCATCCGACTGTCATGGCCGGGGACAGGGACAGGATCGCGCTGATCTGCCGGTTTTCAAGCAGCTGCCGCGTGGCCTGATAGCCGCCCTTTGACGTGGATGCGCCGTTTTGTACAAGCGCCGGATCGAATGGGATACCATTGTCCCGCAGCGCCCGTTTGTAGCCCTCGACGCGCTCTGTCAGCGCAGAGACGCCCTCCGTGCCGTTCACCACGCCAATGCAGCGGTGACCTTCGCAGATCATCTGGCAGACGATCTCGTAGGCCGCCTGCTCGTTGTTGCCCATAACAGCATCCCGGACACAGTTGTCTGCGCTTCGGTCAAGGAACACGATCGGATAGTCTTTTGGCAGACTGTCCAGATAGCTGTGGTCGCCCGGCGCCGGAAACATAAGCATGCCGTCGATCTGCTGGTAGTTGAAAATATCCACCTGCTCCTTTTCCCGCTCCAGATTCTCGTGCGAACAGCCCAGCACGAGCTGATAACCGTTTTTGACGAGGACCTGCTCGACTGCGTCGAGAATATCCACGGAGAAGAACGAGGCAATGGACGGTACGAGCAGTCCGATCCGCTTCGAGCGGTTGCTTCTGAGACTGCTGGCATTGATGCTCGGGATATAGCCAAGCTGCTTGGCTGCCTCCCGTACCCGCTCGGCCGTTTCCGGTACGACATAGCGGGTCGCGTTGAACACATGTGACACCGTAGCGGTGGATACACCGGCTGGGG
>ERZ779885.1195-NODE-1195-length-27097-cov-7.892575_pt1 | contig 27097 bp, 29 predicted proteins | sample MGYA00511554_ERZ779885 | MGnify/ENA primary metagenome ERZ779885 (study PRJEB29588, sample SAMEA2160998) | human gut metagenome | biome: human gut; feature: human-associated habitat; material: faeces | place: Denmark | collected 2008/2010 ... | reverse complement strand
CAAAATCGAATGACACATCTTGAGATACCCAACAATATCTTTAACTAAGGGAAACCGGCCTCTCTGTTCCCGATTCCCAAATGCTGATCCGAATTGCAGATGAACTAGATACAACTGTGGCTATTCTTTTAGGCGAACCACCGGAACAAGATGAATCACCTGCTCAAAATGCGGAGCTAAAAGAAATCGCAGTGAAATTGGAAATCTTAAACGAGCAATTCGCGAAGCGCAGTGAAAAACAGAGAAAAACATGGCGAACAGTCTTTATCGTTCTTGGTGTCATTGTTATTTTTGTCTTGTTCTATGAATTGGCTGGGATGATTCATTATTGGACAGCTTTAGATGCGATTCATGAAAACGTCTCAGTGATCGGCGGATATGACGGTCCAACTAACATATACGTATCTAATGGCTCCTTTCACATGGGCGCGTTCATGATAATGCTGATGGCGGCAGCCTTATCTATTATCGGCATCTATGCAACTCGCAGAAAATAAAATGGCGAAAGGAGAAAGAGCGGCTTATTATTTGTGGTTCTGCCTTTGTATTACACTTGCAGTTAATTCAAATTAACAGAAGGGCTTGTAAACACGGTTTGAAAATGCTATGAAATTCCTTAATCAGCATCCCCATTGCTACGAGCAATGAAAGTTTCCGGTTACACAAGCGGCTGAAAGCATGTTACTGCCTTCAGCCGCTTTTTAATGGCTTCTGCTTCGGAAAAAAGCACATGACTGACGACGCAGGAGCCCCAGGGGTCCCACTGATCTTCCCGCAGGTGATTTCGTCCGCAAGAGCACGCAGAGATTTCTTTGCGTGCTGTTTTTTAGTGCACTCGACATGGGCAACAACTAGGTGGTGAAAGATCACTACGCGCTCGGCAGCAGGAAGCGTTAGCCGAAAGCAAGGGAGTCATCGCGAGGTGGAATCTGAAGGAAGCCGGATGCCAAAAAAACTGGCAAGTAGACACCTGAACCGACGAACAGAAATCACATAGCAGACCGTACAGGGATGGACGAGTGTGCTGAACAACACAAAGTCCAATGCTGCCTGAATCCCGTGCGGTAAATGTGACGGACTCGCAGCAGCAGGGGATTTTAGCATTCTAAACTGCTACGAGTCCTTGCACTTATGCAGTTGAACCGTCCGTGTACTGATCGGTACGCACAATGGTGTGAGAGGTCGGCTACTCAACAAATAAGTAGCCTCCCTACTAGATTGATTCCGACTCACTCAGAAGCTCCTCGCAGAGATACGCATATTCAGGCAGCTGTTCCATAAAGGGTTTCCAGTGTGCGTGGATCTCCTCCTTCTCGTGCGGATCGGCATTGTGCCTGCCGTGATCGTTGCCGGACAGAAATAATACATCCGCAGCGATATCATCCAGGCATTCCCGACACAATTCCTCAGCGTTCTCCATACGCTGGCATGTGTCGGCATAGAGCGGCTCTAAGCCAATCGCCAGCCACACATATCCAACCTTGTCAGACCAGAGAAGCTCACAATTCGGGCTCTGTTGAATGTGTTCTTTGAAAACCTCCCGGATCTGATCCATCTTCTTCTTTTCCGATTCTGTGTAAACCATTTTTCAATCCTCCCATTGATTCATTTGGGTTTCCCATACCAGTGTATCACAAACGCACGACCAATATCAGCTGTCACATTTGCTGCATATGCGCAAGCGCCTGCTTTTGTGTTCCAGCCAATTCATCCGCGGCGTACTTGACCGGAATTTTCGCGCAGGAAACGGAAAGCTCCATCCACATCTGAGCCATCTTCCTTTTCTCTTCTTCGCCTCGGATTCCGACACGCTGTGTTTGTAAAAGCGCTGCTTGTATTGCAGACGCGATCTCGGCGGTTCGGCTTAGAATGGATGCTCTGTTCGTATGAGGCTTCATCTGATCTCGAAGAAGTGAAACTGCCTGAGCAGCGGTGAGCGGCGCTCCGAGCTGTTTGTATTCCCGAAGAGCCAGAGAAAACGCGCAAGCGGATAGTTGTTCCATCGCGTCCACCGCCAAGTCCATTTTTCTCTCCCGCAGATGCTTCTGATAGCTTTGGAGAAGCTCCGGAAGCTGGTATACCGCACGATCCGGCTGGACCGTGACACTCTTTTCCACGATGCGGCTGCAAACTTCCTTCTTCACAATGGACTGAGGATGTTCTCGCGCGGGCTGCGCATCCCTGCCGCACCGTGCTTTCAGCTCTTCGTCCCAATCTTTATACTGAGGAAGGAGCGGCGCCACAAGCAAACGGCCTTGTGTACGAAGGATCTCAGCGAGCCGCCCCGCTGCCTCGATTCCTGCGGCATCATGGTCCAGGCAGAGAATCACTTTTTCAAGCTGCTGGTTCTGCTCCAGCATCCACAGCATCGCATGTTCAGCAGTACCGCATAAGGCTACATAGCTGTTGCTCTGCCAGCCATCCGGGTAAAGGGTAATGAAGGCCAGCATATCAATGGGCGCCTCGAATACATAGAGCTTGCTGCCGGTACCCGTCCAGTGGAAGCTGTACCGGGGATCACACCCAACCACATTCCCGCGGAAGCTTTTTCCCTGAGTATAGATCCCTCTCTTGTGTGCGTGACGGGCAACGCCACATTCATCAAATCCAACGAACACAGCATTGTGAAATTCTTTAGTTTCGTCTTTCGACTTCTCACAGCTCTCGTAGATCAGCCCCTTCTTTACGAAAGCATTGACGACCTCCCACGCAATCAAACGCTGTTGGATCAGATAAGCGTACATACGCCGCATTGAGGTGCTGGCCGACGGAAGCGCAAACTCTTTTGTTTCCTCCATTGGTTCTGGGGCTGTCAATATGTAGTTTGCGGCGCATTCACCGTCGAGGAGCTTCATGACGGCCTCCGGGTAGCTCAGATTGTAGAATTGCTGTACGAATGAGATTGCGTGACCACCTTGCTCTGAGGCATGATCAAACCATTCATTCCCGCGAACTGTAATGCTGTGGTCAGAGGCCAACCGCTTTTCACGGCCGGAAGGAATCAATTTCTCTCCCTGCCGTCGGAGAAATTCCGCCAAGTCAACGGAGTTTGCACGAAGCTTTTGCTCGTCAGTAAAATGAATGTACGGCATAGTGGTACCTCGCTGTCAGCGGTGGCGGCTGCGCGTCCTGCGGTGGTACCGCACAGGTCTCACCAGAGCGGAACGGCGGGATTTGAGCTGCACCAGAGCGTAAAAAGCAGGTTTGTTACATTTGCGTTTTTTCAAAATGTGACCTCCTATCATAAAGTCATAGTCGGCTCATAATCATCTTCTTTATGACCCTGAGCAATTTTCTTGGCTTTGATTTTTCGAAGGAGCTTGCTATCAACTTGGTTAACCAATCCACCAGGATTGGACGGCGGTGATTGATCCCGAAAAATAATGCTGAGGTGATGGAGCAGTCGTACGGCTGCCTGAATGGGAATTCCGTTTGCGGAGCTGTCCATTCTGGCAAGTGCTTGCTCTGCGTATTGGTTTCCCTGATTGGCGGCCTTTTGAAACCATTCAGACGCTGCATGGAGATCACGCGGCACATCCTCGCCGGACAGAAAAATCTGCCCGAGTGCATATTGCGCATACGGATGTCCTTGTATCGCAGCCTTTCGAAGCCACTCAAGTGCCTGCGCCACATCCTTTGGAACAAAATCCCCCTGATAGAGCATTTTTCCGAGACGGTATTGTGCCTGTGCCATTCCGGCTTGCGCAGTTTCCTTCAGCCATTCCAGAGCCTGTTGAAGCTCCGGCGCCGTGACTTCTGCTTTTTCAAAAATGCGAATTGCCGACCAATACCATCTGCGGGGATTCGCACTGTCATCAGCCCTGGCGCCATTGTTTTGTTTGTTCTCTGGTGATGAAGCACCACGATCCTCAGAGGATGACTTATGTGCGGACTCTGAACCATCCTGCTCCTGATCGCTTGGATGAAACACCTGATGCTGTGCTCCGAGAGACGCCGCTTCCTCAATCACGATGTTTTTGATTCGCTTGAATTCCGCCTGCCGGGAAAGCGGCAAACGCTCCGGCAAATTCTCTTTGTAGGTACGCAGCACTTCTTCCCGGAGCTTGTACCAGAGTTCGTAAGCAGAAGCAACGCGCGAATCCTTTGCAAGCTCATCCACAATCTCATCCACGATAGCTTTGAGCGGAGGTTTGAGATATCCATATTGCTTTTTGCCGGACAGGAACCGGAGGCGCTCTGCCAGATATTCCATGAGCTCCTCGATGCGGTTGTTTTGCATCGTTCCGGAATGCATCTGCCCAATCAGTTCACGAAGTACTGCCTGGGTGTCCACATTCAGCTCATTCCGGCGCTGCGTTTGTTCCTGATAGAGTTCTGTCAGATCCTGGCGGAAGATCTCTTTTACCAATCCCGCCTTAATGTCAGCAATGCCTTGCTTGGTCAGAAAGCCTTTTGAGGGATTGGCGCTGTAGCAGACCATATGAACATGGGGATGATGGGACTCATTATGAAAGGCCGCATACCAGCGGAAGTCGATCCAGGGGATCTTCATTGCTTTCGCCATTTCTGTGGCATAACCCGAAAGAAGAGCCTTCCATTGCTGTGCGCTGTCGTAGCCGAGACGAGCTGCATCTTCTCTGCGCAGAGAGATGATAGGCAGCCATACAACACCCGGATGATGTGCTACTTCATCTGCAACCTGCGAGAGCACGATATGATCATCAGAACCGGTGAACAATCCGTGTGAACCCATGCGCTGTGCGTTGGGACGCACAGCAATATACTTGATATAATTCTCTCGCTTTTCCATTCGGTCATAGTTTTCTTCCAGTGCGCGGGCGATGAATTCAGACGCATTTCCCCGCGTTGGAGAAGTGCGGTAGTCTTCATATTCAAACATCCCGCGGCTGAGAGGAAAGTCACGCAGGATCTGCGCAGCCAATTGACGCTGTCTCTTAGTTGCCGGGAGTACAGCTTCACTCGGATCGATTTCGTCCACACCTTTGCGTGTCGACATGTACTCCACATAGTTCTGCAGATGGGAAGCGGCTTGCTCTGTGCCGCCTTTGATGTGAGGACATTTGAAGATAACTCTTGGCACAGAGCGTCACCGCCTTTTGTCACTGCGGATTCTCTTTCTGGAATTCCACGGCGTCCTTGAAAGAGATCGTCCCGTTGGTTTTCTTGACATCCTTGACGCAGCGTGCGCGAAGCGCATCCAGCTGCTCCGTGTTGATGTCGGCAGCGAATGCCAGCACGTTCATCATCATGCTCGTTTCCACCGTCAGCTTGAACAGCAAACGTGCGATCCGGTTTTCGCTGCTCTGGATCGTACCGCGGATGGCTGATACCAGAGTGGGCGGCAGATAGTCGATTGCCTCCTGACCAGAAACATAGCCGGCATAGAATTGAATGGCCTTTTCGATAAACTCGTTCTGACTCTGACAGTTGTCGCGGGGATAGAGATCCCGCACGAGCTTTTGTGTTTCCGGGCTGATCCGCAGCCCGAACTTGATTTTGTCCCTTGCCATTTGTCTCCTCCACAAAAATAACCCGCCTGCTATTCGGCAGACGGGCTGAAAACAGCGGGATGCCCCCGGTATGAAACCGCTGAACCCCTTGAGAAACAGGCATTTTTCAGGAATGCAATCCCCGACATGACCCCAGCGCCCAAAACTTGACCCCCGCAAAATCGTTCCCCGACCCGCATTGCGGGGCGGTGTGAGCCGCGCGGGGGGCGCTCCGTGATCCCCGCGTTTTATCCTGCACCATTTTCAACCCCTCGGTTCACCTCCCCGATCGGAAGCCATACTCATCCTGCATTCCGGAGGCGGCCGCAATCTCTGGCAACATCCCGGCACAAAGCCCGCACACGGCGCTCTGGGTGGTCAGGCGGGGGATAACTCCACCCCGGCTGGAAAACGGCACACAGGGGCGCACAGCGGGCCAATGGAGCGCTCTGTCGTTCACACTGCCTTCTCACCTACCGAAGCGGGCATACCAGCTGGAGTATTGGGCTGGCGCTTGATCCGGGGACGAGTGGAATCAACTGCTTCCTCCATGCTCTCAATGTACTCGCGGGTCTGAGACGGCACATATTTTTCGTAGAGCTTTGCGAGAAAATCCTCGAGCTCCGTTTCCAAAGAGGTTTCTTTCTTCTCCAAATAAAACCGGAGTGCCCGCAGCTTTTCCGTTTCCATATCGATGCTGATGCTCGTCTTTTTCATGGTCATCCTCCATTACATAAAATATTTCATTGCAGATTCGGCTCTGATACAGTCCGCAGCCGCTTCGTCATATCGGGTCAGAAGCTGTGGATCGATGCCGTCAAGAACCAACTCTGTCCCGTAAGGGCCGAAGCGAACATCAGTAACCTTAGCATCAAGCATTTCGGCAAACCGTTCTTTCCCACGCTCACTCAGCTGAGAAAGGTCTGCCGCAGGAACCCACCCGACATCGGCGGATGCGTGAACCAGATACACATCATGATCCGGCAGACCGAGATCCAACAGATCTCTCAGCCGGATGGCCCAACCGGAAGGTTCGTTTCTGCTCTCATGTGTTTTTCTAAATTGCTCCAATTGAGAAAGCAGTGCAGGCTGTTTTGGATCGATATTTTCCATGTCCAGTCTCCTTTCTTTTGGCATTGCGGAGCCGGAAGTCCTCGCCCGATCCGGCTCATATCGATGCCGCAGGTCGAATCCCATGGCCTCGATTTCCGGGTTGCTTAATCGCAGTTCATTGTGCAGGACTTGATACAGTTCTGTACTGCCATCATGCAGAGCGAGATACTTTGTCAGTTTCCTTGCGATCTCTTCCGCCTTCTCCGGGTCAGCCAACGGGGACGGAGCGCACTCGTCGGCAAAGCTGCGGCAGTACTCAGGATAGAAACTCACATCGAAGTACTCATCCGTCATAACCACATTGGCGCTCTCCGGGCGCTGTTCCAGCTGGGCCAGAAGTAGTTTATCCGTCCCATTGCCCGGCTCTACTATAAGCCGCATCTTCTCAAAAAGCTCTGTGAAGTAATAGCACCAGCTTCCTTCGTTGGTGTTCTCGACTCCCTCCTGGATGATTTCTTCCGCAGCCTGATGCAAAATGGAATTCACAACAGCCTGAGCGCCGGGTAAATAGGCAAAGCGGCTGCCCCGGTTATAGGCGAAGACTCCGTCCAGCCCGCCCTCCCGCAGAATCAGGATACCGCTGTATATCCGGCGCCCGTCCTCGTCGAGCAGAGCATGTTCCGCCGTCCACCGAGGGCTTTGCCAGGGCGAACGCAGAAACGATTCAAAACTTTGCTCCGGCAATGTGACGATGCCCTCGGCCTCACAATCAGCGACGCGAAGTTGTCCGGCAATAGCCGGCAGCTGTATTTTTAATCTCATGATATTATCCTCCTGTTGTTGGCAGATAAGCGCGCGGGTTTGTTTGCTCGCCATTGACGCGGACCTCAAAATGCAAGTGAGGGCCAGTAGAGCGGCCGGTGGAACCGGAGAGAGAAATGATATCCCCCGCCTCTACGGTCTGGCCGACCTGGGCCAGCAATCTGGAGTTGTGGCCGTAGAGCGTTGACAGACCGTTGCCGTGGTCGATCATCACATAGTACCCATATCCGCCTGCATTGTACTTGGAGACGGTGACCGTTCCCGGCAGAGCTGCCCGTACAGGAGTGCCAGCAGGAACAGCCAGATCGATGCCACTATGACCGCTGGCGGCACCGGTGAAGGGATCTCTGCGGTACCCGAACTCCGAGGTCACAATACTTTCCCAGTTCGCACCCACGGGTGAACAGAAGCCGTCCACACTGATAAATGGCACGTCTGTCCCTGAAAACCAATCGGCGATTCCGGTGGATATACCGTACAGCGCAATGTTGTAGATGCTGTCCGCCTTGCTTTGATTCTCCGGGGTAACTGTGATTCCCATCGCAGCTTCGATCCGAGTACAGACCTCATTCATATCTGTAACCGGGATGACCACAGTATAGGTTTCTTCCATCTCCACTTCGCCGCCCTTCTCATCGATGGAAGTGACTGTTCGGGTTCTCTCCTCATAGTCAACAAAGCAGTCTGCGTAGGCGGCAATGTCTGTGGCAGAGGGCTGGTCTGCGGCAAAGTACAGAGAATAAAAGATGGCTTTGAGCCGGGTATCCTCCAGACTCTGCCCGTCCTCACACATTGCATTGATCTCGGACACCGCATCGTCAATCCGGTCAAAGCTGCTCCTCATTTCCTCGATGTGAATCCGGTACTCTTCCGGAACATTGGCAGAAATCACACCGCCGTGGAAGCAAAGCTCTACAGCGGTTACATTATGGTCGGAGAAACTGGAGAGGAAAGCGCAGAGCAGAACGACGAGAACAATCAGCGGAGAAAGGATAGCAGCAATCACCCACCCAAGGGTTTTCCGCGTTTTTTCGTCTGTCAAGACTGCAGCAGCCGCCTTTGCAATGGCGGCAACGGCTGCTGTACTCATACCGACACCTCCTCACCGCCCACCTGCGAAGCCATACAACGCTTCCTTGTAGGCGGGTGCATGTACCTCCAACAGATACCGCTCATTGCCGCACTTGAAGAGACACACGCCGCGCTGAGGGAAACGGATGAGATTGTATTCCGCCTCCTCCAGCTGGAGCAAATCCATGTAGAAGCGCTTGTCGATGGAACCGCAGTTGAAGATGAACTGGTGAGGCGGGATTGCAAACAGCGGTTTGGTCAACTCTCGGATGCCGTCCCGGTCGAAGTCCTCCAGATTCTGCGAGGCCATGATAAGGTTGGACTCTTTCTTTCGTACCCGCTTGAGGATATTGCGGATATACTCAATGATGGTGGTTCCCACTGCGATGTTGTCCGAGAGCCAGACATAGAGCTCGTCCAGGACGGCGGTGGCATTGCCAACAGTGAGCAGCCGATCAGACATGAAGGACAGGATGTTGAAGAGCATGGCTCCGCGAACGCTGCGATTGGCCTGCAGGAGTCCTTTGACGCCGAAGACGATGAAGCGGGACGAGGTCACATTGGTGTGGCCGTTGAAGAATTTTGCCTCCGCGCCCTTGCACATGGAGTGAAGGCCGAGGAGGATCTCCTGCAGAAGCTCTGCCGTGTACAGCTGGTGAGCGTCCGCATCATACCCCTGATACTCCTCCTCAATAAGGTCATAGAGGTCAGAAAGGATGGGGTAAGCCTCCGGCTTCAGGCGGCCGAAGTCAGCGGCATCGCTGATGCCCCACTTTTCATACAGGCGACTAACCATAATCTCAATGGCATCAATGTGCCGGTCGCTGAAATCTTTGTAGGCGCGGAAAAAGTCCCTGAGGAAGGAGATGTGCTGACTCAGCCGTGTGGACTTGCGGAACGTTTCGGGAGCGTCGGCGTCCTCCGGATCGCCGCCCTCGTCCCAACACTTCGGTTCCAGAGGATTGATGCGGTATACACCCCTCATCAGATCCATGAAGCAGCCGCCGACCCTCTCACACATATCCTGCTGTTCATGCTCTACATCCAGCGATATGACAGATTTGCCCGCCTCCAAAAAATTGAGCAGAAGCAGCTTGAGCAGATAGCTTTTGCCCTGGCCGGAGTTGCCCAGAATCAGAATGCTGGCGGAGGTTTTATCGTCATCCCGCTTATCGAAGTCCACCAGGATATTGGCGCCATACTTATCCTTGCCGATATAAAAGCCATGGGGATCTGTCTTACCGCTGTAGTTGAATGGATACAGGTTAGCCACCGAGCTGGCCGGCAGGACCCGCTCAAACTGCTCCCCGAAGCAGTTCCAACCGGACGGCATGACAGAAACAAACCCCTCCCGCTGACGGAGGAGCAGACGATCCACATTGAGCTTGCTCCGCACCAGCTCAGTCAGCACATCGGTCTGCAGAAGTTTCAGGGCTTCGTAGCTGGATGCGGTCAGCTCGAGAAATATGGCACAGTGGAGGAGCGGTTCGCGATTTCTGTGCATGGTCGAGACCAGATTGACCACGTCCTGCAGATTGGCCTCAGCAGTAACCGTCTGCTGGAGATCCTCGGTGCTGGAGCGGGACATACGGTTCTTGTTGGCTGCATTGTGAATGATTCGTTTTTCCTCGCTGGCGGTAACCTGCCGGGTATAGATTCGGATGGTCACGCCGTCCATCTCTCCCAGGTGACGGAGGATAGCCTGCTCATCGGTTGAGGTGGGGTATTCCCTGAGTGCCCAAACACAACGGCAGGTGTTGCCGCAGAGGAAGTGATCGACTCTGAAGTCAATGACGGACGGGGCAATCATATCGAGGAAGTCTTTGATATTGCACGAGTCTGTCGAGGATACAGGACTTCTTTTCTTTCTGGATTTGTTCATTGGATCCCTCCTGTCTGTGGCCGTGGGAGGGATCCTGTTCCGCCATATGGTCGTCCAGGAGATTACTCCCACGGCCAATTGACGTTTCTATGAGCGTTAGTCGTTCAGCACAACCCAACGCTCTCCGTCAAAATCTTCGTATTTTTCGGTGGTGGCATTCTGTTCGAAGTACACACCCAGCATACGCTTGGCGTCCTCCTTTCCGGCGAGACGCACCTTAAAGCCCTGATCTTCCAGGCTTTTCTGCACCCGAGAGAGCTGGGTGCGGAAGTCGGTATCCTGTTCATCCCGGAAACGGACCAGGACAAAAAACTCACGGGCTGTCGCCATCTGAACCTGCAGACGATCCAGGGAACGGGCATCCGCCTCCAGCAGCCGGCTGATAACAGGGAAATCTTCCACAGCGGCTCGCTCACGGTAGTATCGTTTGTTGTCCTCAAAGGATTCTTTGGAGTTAAGCGCCAACATCTCGATCTCTGTCTGACCCTTGAGAACGGTCATGAGGGCATAGATCCGCCCGCCCACCGCTTCAGGGGGCTGAACAGAGAGATTTGTCGGTTTCACGGAAAAGAAAACCAGCAGGCCACGGGATGTCTTGAGACCGTAGTCGCTGATATCATTGATTCCAATCAGCTGGCGGGTCGTTTCTTTTTTCCGGGCAGCCGCTTTTTCTTTTTTCTTGCTCATGCGCGTATCACCTCTGATTTTCGTTAGTCATACCCCAGGAATAGTTCTGCTGCTGGATAAGAAAGTATCGAACCGCATACCGCAGGAAGTCCAGGATACTTGTATCGTCCATGCGGATGGAAAGGAATGCGTATGCGGCGGTCAGCACAACGGGGACAAAAAAGCCAAGCTGCGAAAGCGCGAAGACAGAGATTAAACTTCCAATGCCAATACTGGCAAGATCCCGCAGCGTCCACAGCCAGAGCGTGGCTTTGGATTTCAAATTGTCGGGATAAATGTACATATTTCACCTCACATTGTCATGCTCATTCCGAACACCTGGTTATCCTGCTCCAGGTCAACCTCCTGGTTGTGTTCCTGCTCCATCTCCCACGACTGGAGCTCCTGAGCCACAAGGCCAACAACGAAGGCCCGTTTGGAAACACCGGAGTGTGCCTGCAAATACTGCTCCACACGATGAAAGAGTGGTTCGGGCATAGCAATTGCCAGAGTACGCTCTTTTTTGTTATCCGAAAGCGTCGAGTCCAGAAGTGGTTCCTCCCCCTTCTCCCACTGATCCAAAGCCAGGGTCAGAAGATTCTGGACAAGAGCCTTTTGCGTGAGAGGAGCATGAGCGTCCAGATAGGATTTCATCTTCTGGAACATTTCTTCCGAGGTTTGGACTGCTAGGGTCCTTTGCTCCTGTTTTGCAGCGACAGGCTGATCAAGGTATGCAGTGAGGACTTTGGTGAGATATTCGCCGTTTGTCATTTCAGGGTCTTTGCCTTCCATCAGCCGTCTGTGGAGCGATTCCGGGATCAGTCCGCAGAGGTTTTTCATCGGTTCCATGAGTTTATCTTCTCCTTTTCCAATTAACCTAATTTGCCTGTGCAGCGATAGCCCAGGCGACGCCCTGCAAGACATAGTCCACGCAGGGAATCGCTACTGAGTTGCCAAGAGCTTTGTAACGAGCTGAGTCAGAAGCTCCTTCAATATCAGTCCAGCCATCCGGAAACCCCTGAAGCCTCTCGCACTCCAGCGGTGTGAGCCGGCGGATCAGAAGAACCGCTGCATCTTTTCCGGCAGATGGAGAGTTATCCGGCTCGCCAAGATCCATGACCAGATCGGTAGCGTCCTTGTGTTGGCGCGCACTTTGTGTGCTGACTACAGCATCATTCCTGAACACATCCACCCTCTGCCGGCTGAACACTGCATGGTGGTCGGTTGCGGTAAGAGTATAAGCAATGCCTCGTTGATACCCAATTCCGTTTCCTCCGTTCATGGGCTGACGATCTATCGCATTGCCTGTAATGCAGAAGATATCATCCTTCTGAGCCACCAGCGGAACATTGTTGCCACCTGTGCCGTATCGGGCAGACATTGTCGGAGCGACTTTGTGAGGGCCCGTATAACGAGCATCGATCCCGTGGTTTTCGAACACCAGCGGCTGATGACCATGCTCCTGCGCACGAAGAGCAGCAACCAAATCTTCACTGCAGGCCATGGCACTGCCGCCCTGATCACTGAGACAGAGGATCGAGGGCATACAATTTCCGCTGGCAGTTCCTTTCAGCGTAGGAGCTACCTCTTCACCATATCCGATACCTCCCGCCGAGGAACCTGCACCGGCCGAGAAACCGGCTGCGGCAATCCGGCCTGGAGTCTCAGTGCTTCCTTTAGCTGCTGTGGCAGCTCCTTTCCACGAGTTTGTGCCCTGCGCAGGATTCCCAGACAGGCTGTCCTGCTCAAATAATATTTTTGGGGCGGATCGTCCTGCAAAATCTGCGACAAGGAAGATTCTCTTGCGGCGCTGGGCGACACCCCAGTATTGAGCGTCCAGCACTCGCCAAGCCAGGCTGAATTGATCTCCCAGAATGATTGCCCCAGCAGATTCCCATGTCCCGGAGTCAGGTCCAGGCACTGAACAGGTGCTGTCTTTAACTCGGACAATTTCCTCCAGGACAATCCGGAAGTCTTCGCCTTCGGCGGAAGAGAAGACGCCGGGCACGTTCTCCCAGCACATGTATCGGGGTCGAACAGCGTGAGCTGTCCTGCCACGTCGCTCATCTGCATTCCTCATTTCTTTTACAATTCTGGCCTGCTCCATAAACAAACCGGACCGAGCCCCGGCAAGACCAGCTCTGGCCCCTGCCACGCTGAGGTCCTGACAGGGCGAACCGCCGGTGATGATGTCTACCGGAGGCAGGTCGGCGCCGTTGAGTTTTGTGATGTCCCCGACATGGAGCATATCCGGGAACCTCAATCGAGTGACTTCAATGGGAAACGGCTCGATCTCGCTCGCCCACAGCGGTGTGATACCGTTGTGGAGCGCCGCCAGAGGGAAGCCTCCGATCCCATCAAAGAGACTTCCCAAGGTGGGCATCTGTTCACCTCCGCACAATCTATTTTGCGGCCCCTGCCACCTGCACTACTGTGCGAGTGGTATTGACCGCTGTCTGCGCTGCATTGACTGCCGCAATAACATTCGCTCGTGTAGAAGTATCCAGTCCAAAGGCTCCGCAAATCCGGGGAACTTCTCCTGCAGAAAGCATCAGACCCAAACCCAGGAGAGCATGCTCTCTTAAAACCAAGAGACCGGCAGACAGAATCATAGTCTGCAGAAAAGTTGTCAGACAGAGACCGATAATCTGCTTGCACCACTGCACAAATCCGTCCATGTAACCGCGGGGCACCGAAAACATATACAGTGAACCGACTGCGATCTGTATGAGAAGGATTCCTCCTCTTTTGAGATTGGCAAAGAAGCATTTGATAACCGCATAGCCCATCATGACGAGAATGAACAGATTCATAATAGGATTCGTGATGGAACTAAGCTCACCAAAAACTCCCGTGGAAGGAATGGAATCCAGGCCGACATCGGAAAGCGCGCTGATAATTCCGGAAGCCAGCCCTTTGATTCCATCTCCGTACCCAGTAATACCGGACGTTAACGCAGATTGAAGTTCTACTGAAAGTTTATACAGTTCAACGGGTACAGTTGTGAAACATCCAACAGCAAGAAACCCTTTCAAGGCATGAAGCGCTGCATCCTTCACATTTGCCCGTCCCGTTTGATATTCAATCCCAACCTCAAAGACAGACACGACAAGACCGACACCATAAAGCGCCCAAGCCAGATAGGAAAAGAAGAGAACAATGGACTGCACCCAGCTCATTTCAAAAAGTTCAACTCCCATATTTCCCATGGAAGCAAAAAAATCACTGAGAAATCCAATGACTTGTCCATAAGCCCAATCAATGATTTGGTCCATCACAGTTTCAAGAAGAAAATCCCATATAAACATAGATGGAAACCACCCCTTTCAGAAAAAGGGACGTATTTTTCACAAAACTCCAAATAGAAAGCTGTGTGAAAATACGTCCCCAAAATTCTCTGATTATCGTACTGACTGTTGGAACAATCAATACATTTTCTGGCACATATCCGCCTGCTGAATTTGAAACACCTGAAGATAATCATCCAGACTCTCCGCAATGATTCTGTAATCTGCGTCATTCAGATGATACACATACCATTCCAGCTTATCACCATCCTGCCAAAGATAAGGAACAATTCCCCGCGAAAAGTTGGGATGATTGGTTTTCTTCACCCCCAGCAGATCGGAAAAAAGGAACAGGATTGTATCTACCCTGCCATCTACACGATTCAATATAGTCGCGTGGAGGGCATCGTAGTGGTTGGAGAGATTGGTAGCAGTAAACTCCAGTTTTGCGCGAAGATCCTGATCCAAATGAATGTAAACTGCTCGTCCGGCATATGTTGCCTGATCACGATATTTGCTGTCACGCAGAATGCGCAGCAGTTCCTGCATATGATAATTCATCGCTTTCTCCTTTTCTGCGCCTACATTCCGAGAATACTCCATACATACGAAGGCGCTGTCAGGGTAAACAGCAGGCAGGCAAACAGAATCGCCGGGGCTGTCCACTCAAATTGACCATGTTTGCGGTAATCAAAATAAGCCATACCGAGCTTTGCGAAAAAGAACACGGCAAGAATCAGGTCAATGACAGGGAACACCACATTATTCACTACGGTCTTGATCTGATCCGAAGCATCGTTCCACGTGCTCTCTATTGCGCCGGCAACGTCACCTGTACTGCCTGCGGCAAAAGCAGTTCCTCCACACAGGCAAACCGCCAGAGTAATCACCGCGAGCATACCAATCATTTTTCTATATCTGGACATAAAAACCACCTTTCTGGTTTATAAGAAAAAGTCGTGAAAAACACCGCACGCCAGCTGTTTTAAGCTATGGAGCAATATTCCACAGCCGTTCTTCAAGAAATCATTCATATAAAATATCAGCTCATCGGCGCAATGTGCCAGTCATCCCAAAGGCTCCCGCTGATTGTGATCGTATCGGAAAGATTTTCACACAGCATTCCAGCGGGCGTCCAGCAATCGAGCACCCATGTGTTGACAGTATAAGAGCCGTCCGGATACCACACAGGTGTGAAATGGGTACGGCGATTGTAGGTGCTGTAGTCGTTCGTTTGGAATTCAAGAATAGAGTAAGAGGGTTTGAGTGAGATACGATCCAGCAAACGCCAGAACGTATCATACCCAAACTCCGGAAAATAGCTGACTGCGTTCTGCAGAGGGGTGACTGCCGACCGCTGTGAGCTGCTGACTCTGGCCGTGACCATCTCATTGATTCCGTATCCGGACTTCATGATGGTTTCGCTGGCAGTGGGATTCATGGCATCCGGGGTAATGCTTATGGAGGCATTCAGAGTGGCTCTATGGCGATCCAAAGTAAACTCCCACCAGCCATGGTCGCACCAATAACCGCTGGAAACTCCCGTCCTGTGCCAGATCCAGTGCGCCTGCCACCATGGCCTCCAAACGTTCCAGCTCGCGGAGCTCCTCTCTTCTCTGTCAGGTACTGCACAGACGGAAAAGGAGTCGTTCCGATCGTCCGCCACAGGGTTCGGGGGCGGATTCCCGTTGAGATCAACAATTTTGCACCGAACGGCAGCCCGAGCGGAACCGGAGCCCGATACACTGACCGCGATGGTGATATCCTGCGGCGTGTCGGGCGTTATCCACCGCACCCAGGCCAACTGGGAATCCCCTTCCGGATAGTAGACATTCCGAACTGTGTAAGTAGTTCCCAGAATATCAAACTGCACCTCCACAGGATGATCCGGGTCACTCTGTCCACCGCTGACCTCTACAGCTGTGATAACCTCGGTATTGGTTCGATATTCATAGTCACAGGTAGTGAGAACCGGCTCCTCCGGTTCTTCCTTAAACCGCACGATCCCAAGCCCGAGCGAAGATTTGATGGCTGAATCGGAGGCATATTGTGTGGTGGAGCCAGTCCATGCCGGGTATCCAAGATCCGATGTCTCCAGAAACATGGAAAAGGGAAGATTCTGATGAGTCAAAGCTCCCATCCATGTTCTGAGATGGCCGCTCACCACTTCATCATATAGGGCAGCTTCCGTCGCTGTGGTAGCAAGCATCACTCCCTCGTAGGTGTAGTACGCAATCGGTTCAAGCAGGATCTTGTATTTGCCGCTGATCAGCGTATCAAAATCCATTCCGCAGTAATTTGCGATAGCCCTGATAACCTGTTCATCGGTGAAGTAGCTTTTAATTGCTTCGATATTGTTATGGCCATTTGTGCTGATTATTTTTGGAATAGCCTGGGCAGGTTTGATATAGGAATATCCGCCCTTCACTGGGGATAAACTGACGCCGCTGTTATACTGAAGTTTGCTGACCTTACCAAAATGATAAATTGAGTCAGGAGGAACTTTATTGGTCAGATCGAGGGGCGTGGTTACGGTTGCATGATCACTTGCACGGACAACCGTCACACGCACGCCCTCATTTCCAGGACTCCAGCTTCCATGACCGGTTGCACCGCCCATAGAGCCACCACCGCCGTCAATATTTCCCTCTCCGGTTGCATAAACCATAGTAGGAATCCAAAGCAGCAGAACAAATGAAAGAATGATGCTCAAAACTCGCTTCACTGTCACGCCTCCTTGAGAAAACGAAAAAGCACAGCCGAAGCTGTGCTTTTCCCTTCGTGCAACGGTTAACCCATTACACCGATCTTATTTCCATTTTCATACATGTCCCCGGCATCTGTACCCTGATTTTCACCGGCATTGGGAACATCGCTGAATCCCGGCAGCCCACCTCCGGTATTGACGGAAGGCGGCTCGGGAGGCTGATAAGTGTCGTGATCTTCGGGGGTAGGCGTTCCCTCGACTGGCGTGCCGTCAGGCTTCTGGCTGGGGTCGGTCAGTACCTCCTCCTCAGGCTTTTCCGGCACCTCAGGGTCCGCCTGAATGGCCTGCTCTGTGCCCACGGACGCTGTGCTGTCTCCAGCATCTGAGCTAGCCAAGCTGGAAGGAGTTTGGGACACTGCTGTGACATCATCGTCATTGACATCAGAGGAACTGTCGGGTGCGGCAGAAGAACTTCCGCTGCCTGACTCAATCACAACCTCGGCCTGCTTGGAGCTTCCGGAGGAAGACAGATGATCGGTTGGCTTTTCTTTGGCGAACTGGAGGGCGATCACAAATACCAGAACCACGCAGAGTGCCAGCCCGCCGGCGACAATCATCCGTTTTTTCGTGCTGTCTTTCATGGGTGTCCTCCTTTTCTGCGCGCCGGTTCTCAGACCGGCCGCAAGTAACGCTGTTAATTGGGCGCAACGTCATATCACCAGAAACTTCTGGTTCTATTTTCCGATACCTCATCCCCATTTGTCAACTTGAACCCTACCACAAATATGCGGTGAAGTCTATCATGGAATCGGTTACAAAAGAATTTTTTAAGAACCTGGTTAAAAACGCGGTGTGTACCCGGCGCTTGCCTTTACCGTCACCCTCATGGACGGCAACAGTTTACCTCCAAAAGACACCGGAACCTCCAGCTCTATTTCACAATCTGCGATCATCCGGTTGCCGGCACCATCGGCCGATGCGAAGGAAGCATTCTGCAGGTCGATATTCAGATCCCAGATACGGAATTCCATTTTGCCGTCCTCTGTGTACTGCACATGATATTCGCCCTGATTGGTCAGGTTCAGCAGCACATCCAGCCGGCCATACACGTCTCCGAAATCCAGAGACTCCTGAAAACCTCCGTTTTCCGGCTGATATGCTCCGGAGTATCCCTCGCGCACTCCATGATATACATTGCGGTAATTGTCATTTACCGTCGAGATAACGGCCTCCCGAACTGCGTCCCGGACTCCCTGCGCCACGATCAGCAGACGAAAATATTCGCTGGCTGCACACAGAAGGATCACAAGGGAGAGAGTAACGGCAATAATTAGCGGAAAGGAGGTACCGCGGCGATCCCTGAGCACTTGTCCAAGTTGATTCATTTCCAATACACCTCACTTTTTCCCGTTGCTTCGGAGTGGAGAGTGATCGGGAAGCTGCCAAAACCAGCAAACAGGCCGAGATCTGTTTGATAGGTCAGGACGACCGTGACCTCCTGGTTGAGTTGAATGCGGCCAGTGCTGCTCCAGCTGATGTCCGGATCCAGCCCTGTCTGCTCCTGAAGTAATTGAGCCCGGCGAGTGGTTTCAGTTCCAACGCAGCCATACAGCTCTGCCTCACGCACAAGTTCTGTTGCGAAGATATCGAGCTGCTGTTTCGCAATGTAGACAGGCATGATTTTTACAGCCAGTGCAATGACCAGCATGGCGCACACCACCAAAACGCACACATCGATGTAGCCTTCCCCGCGGCGGGAGCGCAAGAGTCGTTTCAGCACATATTCACCTCCTCTCCTGATAATTTTGTCCTTTAGAACATTCCTCCCAGAGAATCGATAATCTGAAAAACTATGATAGCCAGATAGGTCGCCAGAAAGCACATGAGCAGTAGGAAGGAGAAAACCCGAATCTTGGGCGGAATCTTCATTGCTTTTGCCTTTAACCTTTGAAGCTCCAGCTGCTTCATGTCGTGGGAAAGCATTTGGAAGTAGTGAATTCCATCGTCTCCTCGCAGCACGCCGATGAGCCCTCGAACCACATCGGAGAGTAGCGGCGAATTGAAGCGGGCCTCAAAGCGGGTCAGTGCTGCCTCGTAGGAACCGGAGCGCATATCTGCGGAGAGAATGTCCAGCTCGGCAGCGAAGGCAGTTCCAGCGTTTTGCTTGTAGTGCTCCACCATGCTCAGCACATCCCGGCTGTTGGCCAGTTCCTGTGTGATTGCAACCACAAAGCGCGGCAGTTCCGACTCGATCTCGTCCCGCTTGCCTGACAGTTTTTCCTCTGCCCGGCGAATCTCTTTGAAATAGACCATTACCGCCAGAAGGATCACGACCAAGGCCAACAGTGGGAATAGAAATAAGCAGGGAAACACCCCCAGCATCACCGCTGCAGCTTTCACGATGGCAAAAGCGGTATATTCCTCCGGCGTCATGCCAAGGCCAGCGGCATTCAGCGTGTTTTTCAGACGGCTGTGCTTGTATTCATCCATGTGGATATGTGGAGCCAGCTTGACGGCCCACCCCATGAGAAGAACATCTGTGGTGCGAGCCTGCTTCTTTTCCTGACGGCCAGCAGAAAGCAGCGCCTTTTGTGTGGCGAGACGAGGCAGCTTGAACAGGTCGGCTGAAATGAAAAACAACCCCAAAGCGAAAAACAAACCAAACACGGTCAACAGAATAGCCAACGTGCGTTCTCACCTCCGTACAAAAACAAGGCCGGCGCACTACATGTGCACCGGCTCACCAAAAAAAGATTAAATTTGTTCCTGCAAGTTTCTTCGGCTGTACAGAATACGCCGAACCTCCATAACATCTTCAATTACCACATAGAAAATCACATAGTTCCTTACGAAAATTCGATAATACGGATACTGCCGCTCCTTTCGGGAGTGATATTGTTCAAAGGCCTCGGCGCAATATGTCCTTTCCTGAATCGCTTCCTGTATCTCATTCAGCAGGTTTTCCGCCGCACGAGGATTGTTCAGTTGAAAAGAGATGTAATCGACAATCTCATTCAAATCTTCCTCAAACAGAGGAAGAAATCGCAGCTTATAACGCTTTCCGATCATGAATGCGGCTCCTCACTCTGCTGAAAACTTCTTCCTCTGTACAGCGGACATCGCTTTCGGCAGCCGACTTGTCGGCCTCATCCAGCTTCATTTCCACATCATCGGTCAGTGCGGCATACTGTTCCAGGCTGAGCACTACCATTGAACCATACCCGTTTTTGGTCAAATAAACCGGTTCTCCCCGTTTTACAGTTTCTTCAATTTCTCCAAACTTGTTTCGCAAGTCGGAAACAGGCCGAATTTGGATCATGCTTCTGTCCTCCTTCCTGTGATAAAAGCAGCGTTTTTCTATGGCATTATTTTATCATAATTACGCCAGTTTATCAACAAGAAAATGAGCAGCACCGCTTAACGTCGGTATTCAATCGGCTGAGTCAGCTTGATGACCACAGCCGTGCTGACAAAAAGCACAGCCGCACAGACCGCCAGGATAACCTGTCCCATCGGTGAGTGCATCAGAATGTTGTACCATTCCTGATTGAGGAAATAGAGCAGCGGAATGTTGCCGAGGACAAGAATCTGCATGACAATGAACTCCTTGCGGGGCTCAAAGACCATATTTTCCAGCTCGCCATTGACGATCCGCATATCGCTCAGCTTAGCGACAATAGGCGTCAGGATGGTCTTCATACCCCGATCATAACGGCAGGTCAGCAGAGCGGCCACCCATTCCCGGAAAACCGCGTTGTCGATCCTGGTACTGAGATCCCGCAGAGCGGCATCCACATCCGGGTCGACCAGTTTGATCCTGGTGAGAAATTCGGCAAAGGCGCTTTTGACAGGCGGATTGAGGTATTCCAGATTCTCCTCGACGGCGGTCTGGATATCCTCGTTACGGAGATAGGATGTGGTAATAATGGACAGCGCTGTCTCCAACTCTGCGGAAATTGCCTTTTTGAAGTGGGACGCAGTCAGTTTAATGTACCAGAACGGAACGAACATCATGCCTGCTGCCAGAACCGGGACAAGAAAAAAGTTGCCCAACAGGAAGGCAGCAGCGGCGCCCACCAGAAAGAGCAGCAGAGACAGGGCGCAGATAGCAGGAAACTTTGCCTCCCGCCCTGTCATACGCAGAATATTTTGGGTTTCCTTAATCTCACGGCGCAGGATGGATTTTTTCTTGCGCTGCGTGGACTCGTTGATCTCGTCCCGGATGCTCCTGGGCTTACTGGTAAGCTGTCGGAATACCCCCTCGGTAAAATCCGAGGAGGTGATGCCAAGCAGCACAAAGAAACCGACCGTCATGCCGATGCAGGCTACCAGCTGTATGGCCATCACACAGGATCACCTCCCTGTTTTTGATGGAATCCCGCCAGCAGACGGTCCAGCTCCTGCTGAGGCATTCCGTTATCGATGAAATGTTTTTGAAGATTGGCAGAGATCGGATGGACCGGCTCATAGTGCCCGTCGATGTAATACTTGCCCTCTTCCAACCTGTTGTCCTCAATCACAAAATGATAGAGGGTGTTATACTGGCGTGAACCATCCGGCTGGATGACACATTCCATAATCTCCATGATTTTACGGCTCTTATCCTCCAGCTGTTTGGCAAAGGCTACCACAGGGAACGCCTCGGTAACCAGATCCATGAGGGTATCATCGGACATCTCATGCTTGCGCTTACACAGTGTGACCATCCGCCGCCAGGTGGCCTGTGAGGAGTTGGAATGGATGGTAGTCAGTACGCCATGGCCGGTACGGGCAGCTTCCTGTGCCGCATACGCCTCGGCGGATCGCATCTCGCCCACGCAGATGATATCAGGGTGATAACGCAGCGCCATATCCAACAGCATATCCTGGTCGATGTTCTGTTTGGCGTTCTCGGACTCACGGGTGATGGTGTGGATCACGCTGTTGCAGACCTTTCCATCCTTCTCACGAACCAAATCCAGCTCACGGGAACCATTCTCAATGGTGAACACACGCTTGTTGTCGGGGATCGTGGTCAACAGCCATCCGGCCACTGTGGTCTTGCCGCTGCCTGTGGCTCCGGCCATACAAACGGAAACGCCGTACCGCAGGCAGGCGGACAGAAAATCCAGCATGTCCCCGGTGGCGGTGCCGCCACGGACAAAGTCATCCTTTTGCATGTTCTGCGGGTTGACAATTCGAATGGAAGCGGTGACGCCCACATCCTCATCTACCAGAGGAGTCTTGAGAACAGCGATTCGAATGTTCTTGCTGAGGTGGCCCAGGACGGCAGGGCTGGCATTATCCAACACCATGCCGGACACATGAAGCATACGGCGAATCACGTTGACGGCGTGGCTGGGGCTGTCAAAGTGCTCCTCCAGCTTGACCATCTGACCGTTGGAATACAGCACCTCAATGTCCCGCCAGGAGTTGATGTTGATTTCCTCGATGCCTGTACCGAAGATATACTTGGTCAGAAGGCCGAATTCAGCCATTTCTGTATAAAGAGCATCCACCAATCCATCGGCAGTGTAGCCCTTGACCGCAATCCGCCGATCCTGCACAAACTTGGTGATATACCGCTTGATCTGACTTTTCGCATCCTCGTTTCCGCCGTCAGTGATCAAGGAGGAATATTTGCCGGAGATATACTTCTGCACCTCTTTGAGAACACTGTTAAAGTCCCGGCTGTCACCGTCCGGAGCAAAGAAGAGTGCGTGAGTCCGGTTACTCAATGCATCATTGTCGATTAGCGTTCTACGAGGAAAGTCATCTGGATACTGCGCAGCCATATCAGATGAACTGGCTTCTGCACCGGCCACAGGAATATTCTGTGGGCCAGGCTCAACAGACGGCGTTTCTTCTGCAACTGCATTTGTTTCATCCAAATCCGGGGCACTGTTCGGTATGGTATCGCTGATATTTTGGATGACAGACCAGTTGGAGCTGTAATACAGAGGGATATCTTTCTTTTCACCGTCTCGGTCCACTGTGACGTGCTTGTTCTGCGTTTCCTCCTGAGTTGGTTGTGAACCAAAGAGGGACGAACTGCGCTTTTCTCCTAACACCCAAACACCTCCTTGGAAATCTTCTCAATCTCCTTGCGAAAAGCCCGGCTGTCCTTCATGGAGAGTTCGCCCAGCAGATCTCCGGCCAAATACAGAGATTCTACTTCGGCGGAGTGCGGCAGCGTGAAGGCCACTGTCCCCAGCGCCTTCGCCATATGGTCGCCGGCCTGCTGAGGCTTGACGTTGCTGGCAGCTTTGTACTGCTTCTCCAGATCCCAGCCCGCATCCTTCAGGAGCGGGAGCTGGCTGGACAGATAGCTGATGGATTTCAGATCAGCGTTGGCAAGACGAAGGACAGCGTCGGATTCCATCAACGCCACGGCGGAGAGAATATCGTTGGCAATATAACTTCCGCAATCGATCACCACATAGGGCACGATGTTCCGCAGGCCGTCGATCAGCTCACGAGCCTGCACATCGCTGTAGGGCGGGTAGGTGTATTCCGACTCACCCTTCATCAGCCCCAGCAGGGAGAGATAGCCCAGCCGTTTATGGGTAGCAAGGTTATTTTTGATCAAACTCTCGGACACATGGGCAGCCGCCAATACGCTGCCCAGGGAGCCCTTATTCTCCAGATCTTTGGGCGGGCAAATGCAGGGCAGCATGGGAGCGGACATATCACAGAGGAGAAGGATCGTGTTTCTGCGCTTGCCTGCAAGGTGCTTTGCGATCCGTGCAGCGGCAGTGGTTTTACCGCTGCCGGGGCTGCCCCAGACTGCCAGCACGCCGCTTTGTTCCTCCTCATACTCCTCGTCGGCGTCCTCATTTTCTGCAGAACGGGAAAAGATGCTTCCTTTTTTGAAGTTCAGCATCAAGTCACCCCCTCAGACTCCGTGGGAGCTTCGACCTCCGTTCCTTTCGAGTCGCTGTTTTCCGGCACATCCTTCTGGGCGTCTTCATCCCGAGGCGCTTCCTCGGAATCAGGTTCAGAAGGGTAGAGCTCCTGCAGGACTTCATCCTGTGCGGCGAGAAATTTATCAGCGTTTTCCTTACTGCCGCGGTAGACCAAAGTCAGGTGAATCGTACCTTCCTCCTCCAGCTCAGCCAGCACCTTGCTTTGTTCGGGCGTGACCAGAAGTGTGACCGTACTGGGGAGTTCTTTTTCGTCTCCCTCATCCGTCTGAGCCTCGCCAGTATTGGCGTCATAACCGGTAGATGCAGTTACACTGATTACTTCCAGATATTGAAGCTCAGGCGGAATAATGGTCTGCCCCTGTTGCTTGTAGTCAGGAGCGACTACAGAGACAATATCGCCGCTCTGCAGCTTGCCAGACAGACCGCTTGCAAAAGAATGGATTGTGACCGAGATTGCCTGCCGGCTGCCGTCGAGGTCATATAGGTAGGCGTTGTCAGCTGCCGGTGCGTCAGAAAGCTTGGTATTGATGATATAATCGCCTATTGCAAGGTCAGCCGCGGCGTATTTGCCTACAGCATTGGCCTTCTCATGAATGACATTATCGGGCAGATTGTACCCGCCGACCTGTACCACCTGAATCATCTCATCGGTGATCTGTTCACCGGCATGGATCGGCTGGGTGACCCGGACGATTTCAACCTTCTGGGATACCGTTCTATTAAAGAGCGGAGTCAGGCCGAAGCAGATGAGAATGGAGAGCAGGATACAGAACACACCTATCACAGTGCGGTTTCTCAGAAAGCTCATACGGGGCATAACCTCCTTCGGGATTGAAATGGCGCAGCCTTTCCGTTTACACCTTCAGAAGATAACTTGCGGCAAATCCAGCAGAAAGAAACGGCGCCAAGGGGATCGAAATTTGATTGACAGCAATAGACTCTTTTCGTACTTTCCCTATGCCCGCCCGCAGAAAGGCGTATCCAATCGCGGAAGTCAAACCAAAAATCACACCCCATAGGGTTGAGGAATGGCCCAAAAACAGACCTGCGGCTGCAACAAACTTTATATCGCCGCCCCCGACTCGATCAGGAAACAGGATAGCAGCGGCAAGAAACGGCAAAGCGGCGAGCGCGCCGGTCATCTGGGCGGCAAAATGCGTGGGATGAGTCGTAAGTAATCCTGCCGCGGCAATCAGAATGGAGAAAACGTTCGGAATACGGCGGGTAAGCAGATCCGAGATGGATACCGCAGCAAGCGCGCAGAAAAACCATACCGCCTTGACAACAGGATCAACCTGCATAATTGAACATTTCCTCCACACGTTTCGTTACGGCAGGCAGAACAGTATCACCGAACAGCGTATACAGACCAGCCAAAAGCAAAGCGCCCAGTACAACCGCAATCAATATTTTCACGGCAGTATCGACATAGCCTTCTCCCCGTGTATCGATCAATGCGGTGTAGGCAGCATCCGCAGTCTTATGGAAAGCAAATCTTACGGTACTTAACATTTGGGAATACGGTTTCTTCATCGGTGCAATTCCTCCTTAATTATGTTGTAAAGATATCTCCGCACAAGACTGCACTGAGAATATATGAAAGGTCACATCGTCATCTCGGGTGCAGAACTCTGCTGAAGCGTAGGATCCGGAGCCGTTCTGACAGCCTGCTGGGAAAGCGCTTGCTGATAGGCGTTAAGGACCGCACTGTCAAACTCCTGACGGGCCTCCTTGGTGACAGGGAAACAGATATCCTTATACTCGCCATTGCCGGCACGGTAGCTGGGCATGGAGACGAACAGCCCCTTACTGCTCTCCATCACCTTTACGCCGCGGACGGCAAAGCTGCCGTTGATATTCACCGAGGCGTGTGCCCGACAATTACCGTCAAGACGAAGCGAGTGGACACGGACATCATACTGCATGGGGAGTGTGTTCTGCTGAGGAGCCTTGGACTGAGGTACGGTGTTCTGAGATTTGGTTGTCATGGAAATACTTCTCCTTGTATTATAGAGTAGTAGTTATTAGAGCCCCTCTCCAAGGGCTGTGCTACACTGTAAGGGATGCTGTGGATTGGTGTAGTTCTCCTACCACAAGATGGTTCTGGAAAGGTTCCAACCACAGCCCCTTACAATTTTGTTGATCAGTTAAATACCGTCAGACGGTTTATGTGGAACAAGGCTACAAAAGTAAGGTGCACTGTGGATACAGCATCACATATTTATTGTTGGAGGTATTTGTTATGGTGGTTTCTGTTGGCATCGATGTCTCGAAAGATAAGCACGATTGCTTTATCGTCAGTTCCGAGGGCGGAGTCCTGGCGGATGTGTTCACGATTCCCAATACCATGGACGGTTTTTGCTGTTTGCTGCAGCGAATCCGAGATTGCACCGCACCGCAGGACAAAATAAAAGTAGGGCTTGAGGCGACCGGACATTACAGCTACAATCTGCTCGGGTTTCTGCTTGACAACGGTCTGGCCACCTATGTCCTAAACCCCTTGCGTACAAACCTCTACCGAAAAAGCCTCAGTCTGAGAAAGACCAAAACCGACCGGGTGGATGCACGAACGATTGCTTCTATGCTGTTATCCGATGCGGGCCTCAAACCCTACACAGATACAGCATACCACAATGAGGAGTTAAAGTCACTGACCAGATACCGTTTTGACAAGGTAAAAGAGCGTGCCAAACTGAAAAGTTCTATCGCTCGGCTGGTCTGCATCCTGTTTCCAGAATTGGAAAAACTCGTCCCTTCTCTGCATATTGCTTCTGTCTATGCCTTGCTGGAGGAGTTCCCCGGCGCCAAACAGGTGGCCGCAGCCCATTTAACGAGACTGAAAGCACTGCTCGAGACCACTTCCAAAGGCCATTACAAACGGGATATGGCTCTTGAAATACGAGATGCCGCCAAAAACTCTATTGGCTCTCAGATGCCTGCCAAGTCCCTTGAATTGCAGCATACCATCCGGCTCATACGTGAACTGAATTGCGAAATTGATGAAATCGAAGAACAAATTCAATTCATTATGGATGAGCTTCATTCTCCTATTACCACTATCCCAGGGCTGGGGTTCCGCATGGCTGCCATGATCCTGGCTGAAGTTGGAGACTTCACCCGGTTTGACTCCCCAGACAAGCTGTTGGCTTATGCTGGGATGTCCCCCTCCACTTACCAATCCGGACAGCTCAAAAATTGCTACCCGCACATGGAAAAGCGTGGCTCCCGATACT
>ERZ779885.1194-NODE-1194-length-27128-cov-6.197466_pt1 | contig 27128 bp, 25 predicted proteins | sample MGYA00511554_ERZ779885 | MGnify/ENA primary metagenome ERZ779885 (study PRJEB29588, sample SAMEA2160998) | human gut metagenome | biome: human gut; feature: human-associated habitat; material: faeces | place: Denmark | collected 2008/2010 ... | reverse complement strand
AAAGGGCCAGCTTCGATACCGGAAAACTAGGTACCGAGGTCTGCGAAAACAGATTGCCAAATTGAATATCCTGTTCGCGCTGGCGAATCTGATTCTGGCTGACAGGCGATCCTGCCTGACGGCTTAAATCAGTGTGGCTGCAGCGCTGATGGAATGGCGTATATATGCCCTGCCGGGTGGAATCTTCCCGCAGGGCCTTTCCTTTTGCGTGTTCTGCGGTGTTGCCTTAACGATACCGATACCAAGAGCCGTACGGTCTGGTCCGGATTTTCTCTGCGCTGGTATGAGATGCTGTTCCAGGACAGGATGCTTCTCGAGGCGCTGCGCAACACGCTCATTATAGCCGTGTGCGCTGCTGTCGGGGCCACAATCCTCGGTACCGTCGCGGCTTTGGGCATTCATTCCATGAAGTCGTGGCGCAAAAAGCTTGTCATGAATATCACCAATCTTCCGATGCTCAATCCGGAGATTGTAACGGGCGTTTCCCTGATGCTGCTCATGGTTTTTGTCGCCAACCTGTTCGGTGTGACGCTCGGCATTGTTTCGATCATCCTGGCTCATATTACCTTTTGCCTTCCCTATGTGATTCTGTCGGTTCTGCCGAAGCTTGGACAGATGGATCCGCATCTCTTCGAGGCGGCGCAGGATCTTGGCTGTACACCTGTGCGATCCTTTTTTAAGGTTGTTCTGCCGGAAATTATGTCCGGTGTGATTACCGGTATGGTGATGGCGTTTACACTGTCGCTTGACGATTTTATCATCAGCTATTTCTGCAGCGGAACTACACAGACGCTTCCTGTTTTTATCTACTCCATGACGAAAAAACGTGTGAGCCCGGAGATCAACGCGCTCTCCACGCTTCTCTTCGCCGTGATTCTTATTCTCCTGCTCATCATCAATATCCGGCAGGGCAGGATGGGAAAGAAAGCGAAAAAGGAGGCGGACGTATGAAGCGGACCCCAAAGGCGGCGGCCCTGCTGTTTGCCGCTCTTCTTCCGTGCCTTGGCGCGCCCGTGTTTGCCGAGGGCGAGACGCAGGAGGCGGTCCCTCTGACGGGCGAAAAGATCTACGTTTACAACTGGGGCGAGTATATTGCGGACGGAAAAGACGGCTCGCTGGATATCAATACGGAGTTCACCCGCCGTACCGGTATCGAGGTTGATTACAGCACCTTCGACACGAATGAATCGCTCTATTCAAAGCTTGTCAGCGGCGGCGCGAGTTATGATGTGATTATTCCGTCCGATTACATGGTCTCGAAGATGATCAATGAAGGAATGCTGGAAAAGCTCAATTTTGACAACATCCCGAATTATCAGTATATCGACGAAGAATACCGCAATCTGAGCTATGATCCGAAGAATGAATATTCCGTTCCCTACACTTGGGGACTTGTCGGCATCTTTTATAACAAACAGTATGTCACAGAGAAGGTTGACAGCTGGGACATCCTCTGGGATGAAAAATATGCCGGGAAAATTCTGATGTTCGACAATCCGCGCGACGCTTTTGGAATCGCGCAGAAAAAGCTTGGATTTTCCTTCAATTCCACGGACGAGGACGAATGGATCCAGGCCGCTGTTCTTCTCAAGGAGCAGAAACCTCTTGTACAGGCCTACGTCATGGACCAGATCTTCAACAAGATGGAAAGCGGCGAGGCATGGCTGGCGCCTTACTATGCGGGAGACGCAGCTGTTCTGGTGGAATCGAATGAGAACATTGGCTTTGCCATCCCCACAGAGCACGGAACCAATTTCTTTGTGGACGCCATGTGCATTCCAAAGGGCTGCCGCAACAAGAGCGGGGCAGAGGCATATATCAATTTTCTCTGCGATCCGGAGATTGCGGCGGCTAACATGGAATATATCGGTTACTCGACGCCGGAATCCGCCGCAAAAGAGCTCCTCCCGGAGGAGGTAACCTCCAACCCGATTTATTATCCTCCGCAGGAGATTATCGACAATTCCGAGGTGTTCGTCGATCTGCCGGAGGAGACGGCTCTCCAGCTTGACGCGCTCTGGGCAGAGGTCAAAATGGGCGGGCCGGGCGATTCTGCCACGCTGATTCTGACGCTGGGGGGATTCCTCCTGCTTTATCTTGCGATTGTTGTATACAAGAAAAGAAAAAGAAAGCAGGAGCTATAGCTCGCTGCTGTGCAGGCGTTGAAACGGGAAAAATGGAGACGAGGCAATCCTGGTTTACTCTTCTGTTATCTGAGAACATTTGTCTCCTTTGCAAAAAGCAATTGATTTGGGAAAGGGGTAGTTTTCTTGAAGGAACGTATTGTGATTGGAACAGATCAATGCCGGGCGGAGATTGCCTGGCTCGGCGCTCAGCTGGAGAGCCTCAAAAGTGCGGACGGAAGGGAATATCTCTGGCAGCGCGATCCGCAGTGGTGGGGAGGCTGCGCCCCCGTGCTGTTCCCGATTGTAGGCGCGCTCCGCAAAGGACGCACGGTGATTAACGGACATATCTATGAGATGCCGCAGCATGGCTTGGCCCGCCGCCGGGAGTTCTCCCTGCTTTCCCATACGGAGAATGAGGCGGTGTTTGCCCTGCGTGCCGATGAGCTGACGAAGAAACAGTATCCCTTTGATTTTGAGCTGCAGATTATTTACCGTGCCGAGGGTGCGTCGCTGGCAACCATTTACCGTGTTTTCAATCGCGGGAGCGCACCCATGCCTTATGCGATTGGCGGCCATCCGGCGTTCAATCTTCCGCTTGCCGGCGGAGAGCGCTTTGAGGACTACCGGATTGAATTCGAGCGCGAGGAAACGGTTTCGTGTCCTTCGGTCCTGATGGAGGAGTGCCTGATCGATCCCTCCCACATGACGGAGCGCCTGCATGCGGAAAAGGTCATTCCTCTGACGCATGATCTGTTTTATGGGGACGCTCTCATCTTTGAGGGGCTTTCCTCGCGTGCGGTGACGCTGTGCGGGGGCAAAGAGGGACACGGTCTTACTATGGAGTTTGCTTCTTTCCCGATGCTGGGCATCTGGTCCGCAAAGAACGACGGCCCCTTTGTTGCTCTTGAGCCGTGGTGCGGTTGTGCCACGCGCACCGATGAAAACGATGAATTTGCGGAGAAGCGATGGATGCGCATGCTTCCCGCGGGTCAGATGGAGGAGTTCTCTTACACCGTCACTATTTTCTGATGCCGGGACGGTTGCAAAATAGCTTCGAAAAAGAATCATGTACGAAAATCGGTCCTCGGGAAGCAGCATGACGCTTCTCCCGAGGGCCGATTTTTATGCTCTGTTTCTGTTTTTGTGCAGATTGCAATTGCGTTTTCATTTTTGCAACAGTCCTTTTTGTCTGCACATCTGTGCGTTGGCCGGCGTAGTATGGCGGGAAGGGGGGAGGAAGATGAGACGATACCGACGATCTCGGAGAGGCTATTCCCGCCGAGGCGTACGTCCTCGCCTGCTCTTTGCCGCGGTGCTGCTTATTCTGACGGCGCTGTGGGTGAACTCGCGTTTGGAACCCGTAGTGGAGGATTTGACGGCAAACGAGGCGAAGGCACGGGCTGTTCAGATTATCAGCGCAGCTGTGGAGAACGCTTTGGCCGATCAGGAAGAGCCTGTGCTTTCCATGGTGAACGTGCAGTACAACGAGAACGGAGAGATTGTTTCTCTTTCCTCCGATATGGCCAAAATGAACGGATTGAAATCCACATTGCTCTCCGGTGTGCAGGAGGAGCTCGGAGAAAGTGTTCACATCGATCTCGGTGTTCCCATTGGTACGCTGATTGGAGGCGGTCTGCTCCACGGACGGGGACCGGAGGTTCCGCTCCGGATCACGCTTTCAGGAAATATTGAGGCTGATTTTGAGAGCGATTTTACTACGGCAGGCATTAACCAGACAAAGCATACCGTGAGCCTGCGAGTCCATACGACTATCTATACTTTTCTTGCAGGTACGCAGAGCTCAGCCGAGGTGGAAACGTCGGTTCCGGTGGCTGAAACTGTGATTGTGGGAGAGGTTCCGCAGGTGGTGGCCAACCTGCAGGGAAGCTGACTGCGCGGAAAAAGCATACAGTTTCTATACAATTTCTTTACATACAATATTTGGACCACGGCGTGACTTGTGCGGGAAAACCGCACAGGGACGCCGTTTTTTGCGTGTAACAGGAACTTTACAAAAAAGATCGCAAATGTAAAATTGTAAAATCCGGCGGGATAACCCTTTACAGAGTCTTTACGGGCGTCTGAATGAGAACTTTACAAAGTATCAGTATACTTATTCGTGTAAGAGCAAGAACAAAAAACAAAAACAGACAGGAGAAATGAGACATGAAAAAGGCATGGAGCGTATTGCTTGCCGCTGTACTTTGCACAGGAATGTTTGCTGGCTGCGCCGGCACGGAGACCGCTTCCACCGGCGGAGCTTCCTCTCAGGAGGTTCAGTCCGCGGAGGAATCCAAGACGGAAGAGTCTGCTGCTGAGGAATCTCAGGAAGGCGGCGAAACCGTTGATCTGAGCGGCACCGTTTCCACCAACGGCTCCACCTCTATGGAAGAGGTTATGATGGGCCTGACGGAGTATTTTAAAGAGAAGTATCCGAACATCACTGTTACCTATGATCCCACCGGTTCCGGCACAGGCATTCAGCAGGCGACGTCCGGCAGCTGCGACATCGGACTTTCAAGCCGTGCGCTGAAGCAGGAGGAAATTGACGCGGGTCTGACGGAGACTGTCGTAGCGAAGGACGGCATTGCGATTGTCGTCAACAAGGAGAATACGGTCACAGAGCTGACGGTTGATCAGATTACGAAGATTGCTACCGGTGAAATTACGAACTGGAGCGAGGTCGGCGGCCCCGATATGGAGATTGCATTCATCGGCCGTGAGGCTGGATCCGGCACCCGCGGCGCGTTTGAGGAGCTGACCGGTACCGAGGAGGCCTGCAGCTACGCACAGGAGCTCACCTCCACCGGCGCGGTCCGTACGGCTGTTTCCACGACGCCCGGCGGCATCGGCTACATTTCGCTTTCCTCTCTTGATGATTCCGTGACTGCCCTCAAGGTAAAGGCTGACGACGCTTCCCCGGCCGTAGAGTGCACGGAGGAGACCGTCCTTGACGGCAGCTACGCTATCCAGCGCCCGTTTGTGTTTGCGACCAAGAGCGATGCTGAACTCAGCGAGGCGGCTCAGGCTTTCTATGACTTCGCTGTCAGCGAGGAGGCTGCTCAGATTTACACGGACGCAGGCGTTGTTCCGGCGAACTGAGAACGGAAAACATAAAATCCCATCATCCTGACGAGGAGGAAATCGCGTGAAGCGTGTTCTCAAAGGGAATGGGCAGAACGGCATCGCGCCGAAAACCAAAGGCACCCGCGCGGCGTTCGAAACGGGAATGAACATCCTGTTCTTTCTCTGCGGCGCCGTCGCGGTGCTCTTTGTTCTGTTTATTTCCATCTACCTGATTATTTCCGGCCTTCCCGCTATTCGTGAAATTGGACTTGTCGAGTTCCTGTTTGGAGATACCTGGAAGTCCACCGGTAAGGATCCGCAGTTTGGTATTCTTCCGTTTATTTTGACTTCCGTCTACGGTACGGCGGGCGCTATCCTGGTTGGCGTGCCGATCGGGTTCCTGACGGCTGTGTTTCTGTCGAAGCTGGCCAGTCCGCGTATTGCCGCGGTGATTCGTACGGCGGTGGAGCTGCTTTCCGGTATTCCGTCCGTGGTATACGGCCTGATTGGTATGACCGTGCTCGTTCCGGCCATCCGGACGACCTTCCATCTGGCTTCCGGCGCCACACTGCTGGCGGCGATCGTGGTATTGGCGATTATGGTCCTGCCGTATATCATCAGTGTTTCCGAGACAGCGCTCAGCGCTGTACCGAAGGAGTATGAGGAGGCCTCGCTCGCTCTCGGTGCGACGGAGATAGAAACGTATTTCCGCGTTTCGGTTCCGGCTGCGTCGAGCGGTATCGCCGCTTCTGTTGTGCTCGGTGTGGGCCGCGCCATCGGCGAGGCAATGGCTGTTATGATGGTGGCCGGCAACGTGGCGAATATGCCGTCGCTGCTTCAGAGCGTCCGTTTCCTGACGACGGCGGTAGCTTCGGAGATGTCTTATTCCTCCGGTCTGCAGCGTCAGGCGCTGTTCTCCATTGCCCTCGTGCTCTTCCTCTTTATCATGATGATCAACGCTGTTCTCGCTGTTCTTCTGAAGAAGGGCAAAAAGAGCTGAGACGGGAAAGGAGCTGCGAAGCCTTGGAACAGAAATCAAAGAAACGCGTCATTTACGACAGGACGCTGCGTGCACTGCTCTGGTTCTGCGCTGCGCTGACCTGTCTGCTGCTGGCCTTTCTGATTGGCTATATCTTTGTCAACGGTCTCCCGTACGTTACCTGGGAGCTGCTCTCGACGGAGCCGAGTTTTCGAAACGATACCATCGGTATCTTACCGAATCTCATCAATACGCTCTGTCTGATCCTCGGCACCCTGCTGATTGTCCTGCCTCTCGGGGCGGGAGCGGCTGTCTATCTGACCGAATACGCAAAAAACCGGCGTGTGGTTGCCGCAATTGAGTTTGCCGCTGAAACGCTTTCCGGCATCCCATCCATTCTGTTCGGCCTTGTCGGTATGCTGTTCTTCTGTGAAGTGCTCGGTTGGGGCGGCAGTATCCGCGCGGGAATTATGACGATGGTGATTATGGTGCTGCCTACCATCATCCGCACGACACAGGAGAGCTTGAAATCGGTTCCTCAGAGTTACCGCGAGGCCTCGCTTGGTCTGGGCAGCGGAAAGTGGCATATGATCCGGACTGTCGTCCTGCCTAGCTCTGTCGAGGGAATTGTAACCGGCTATATTTTGGCCATCGGGCGAATCTTGGGGGAATCCGCCGCTCTGCTCTTTACGGCGGGCAGCGCTTCCATTCTCTCCGCCAACCTCCTGCAGACGCTGAACTCGTCCGGCGGTACGCTCTCTGTGGCTCTGTACATGTACGTCTCGGAGCGCGGCGAACTTGAGGTCGGTTTCGCGATTGCCGCAATTTTGATGATCCTCGCTCTTTTGCTCAACCTCTCCGCCAAGATTGCGGGGAAGAAGCTGAAACGATAACGGAAGGTGAAACAATGCAAGAAGCCATTATGACTGCCCGCGATTTGGATCTCTTCTACGGGGAGAATCAGGCTCTCAAGAAGATCAATATGGAAATCCCTGAGCGTCAGGTAACAGCGCTTATCGGTCCGTCCGGCTGCGGAAAGTCCACGTTCCTTAAGACGCTGAACCGGATGAACGACCTTGTTCCGAACGTCAGAATCGAAGGAACCGTCGAATACCGCGGACAGAATATTTATCAGCCCAAGTTGGATGTGACATGGCTGCGCCGTCATGTAGGGATGGTGTTCCAGAAGCCGAACCCGTTTCCCATGAGCATTTACGACAACATTGCTTACGGTCCCCGCACGCACGGGATCCGGAACAAGAAAACACTCGACGAAATTGTTGAGCGCTCCCTGCGCGGCGCGGCTATCTGGGATGAGGTCAGCGATCGTCTGAAAAAGCCTGCTCTTTCGCTTTCCGGAGGCCAGCAGCAGCGCATCTGTATCGCGCGGGCCCTCGCTGTCGAGCCGGACGTTCTGCTTATGGACGAGGCTACCAGCGCATTGGATCCGATCTCCACGTCAAAGATTGAGGATTTGATTGCGGAGCTGAAGAAGCAATATACCATTGTCATCGTGACGCACAACATGCAGCAGGCCGTGCGTATTTCGGACAAGTGCGCCTTTTTCCTTATGGGCCAGCTTGTGGAATTCGGCGACACGACGCAGCTGTTCTCCATGCCGAAGGACAAGAGAACAGAGGAATACATCACAGGCCGGTTCGGCTGAGTGAGGGAGGAGCACGAAGCAATGAGAAATGAGTTTAACCATGAGCTGGAGGAGCTCGGCGCTCTTCTCACAGAGATGGCCGGAGCCGCGGAGAATGCAATTGACGTCGTGACGGCTTCTCTGACGGATCCCAACAGAGAAGCGGCGGATCAGGCGCTTGCCATCACCAAAAATATGGATCGGATGGAGCGTGATATCGAAAACCGCTGTTTGAAGCTTCTGCTTCGCCAGCAGCCGGTTGCGCACGATCTGCGCACGATTTCCGCTGCTCTCAAGATGGTGACGGATCTGCAGCGGATCGGCGATCAGTGTGCCAATATTGCGGAAATGTCCCGTTTGTTTGCCGGCCGCGGCGCGCTTCTTCGTCTTGAAAAAATCCGTTCGATGGCGCAGAAGGCTGCCGCTATGGTGAAGCAGGCTATCGCCGCTTATGTAACGCGCGACGCTGACGCTGCGGGGCGCGTGGTGGAGCTTGACGATGATGTGGACGATCTGTTCCTCACGGTAAAAAAAGAGCTGGTTGAGCGGATGGTGGAAAACCGCAGCGAGGCGGATCAGGCAATTGACCTGATTATCATTGCAAAATATCTGGAGCGGATTGCCGATCATGCCGTGAACATTGCGCAGTGGGCGACCTATTGTGTAACAGGAGAGATTCAACCCACAAATTGAATGTAACGGCAGGCTTGTCCATCTCCAAAACGAAAAAAAATAATAAATTGGTCAATCTTCCTCTTGTGGAGACAGCGAAGGTGTTATATGATTAAAAGTGACCCTCGACAAAGGGCGAACAACAAACGGAACCGGCGAGGCCGCCGTTCCCCGCATGAGAACCTGGAGGGAGGACAGCCATACATGCCAAAGTTTATTGTCATTGTGGAGGACGATGAGAGCATCCGCGAAATGCTCCGCTACTATTTTCAGTCGGTCGGCTACGAGGTGCACGCTTACGAGTCCGGCGAGGCGCTGTTTGAAGCGGAGGACTGGAGCGTATGTCCCGCGCTCTGCATTCTGGATATTATGCTGCCCGGAATGGACGGGTTGGAGATTTTGAACCGGCTGCGGACCGGCAAAGCAACGGAGGAGCTTCCCGTGATTATGCTGACGGCGCGCAGCTCGGAGATCGATCGGGTGACCGGACTGGAAAGCGGCGCCGACGATTACGTTGTCAAACCGTTCGGCATCATGGAACTGCAGGCCCGGGTCAAAGCGGTTCTGCGGCGCACACACCGGGAAGATAAACAGGTGATTGTCTGCGGCGCTCTGCGTATCGATCCGGCTGCACGCGAGGTGACACAGGATGGGGAGAAGATCGATCTCACTTACAAGGAGTTTGAACTCTTACGCCTGTTGGCCGCACACCGGGGCGTAGCCTTTTCACGTGACGATATTCTTCAAACGGTGTGGGGATACGACTATACCGGAGAAACGCGCACCGTCGACATGCATGTCAAAACGCTTCGTCAGAAGCTGGGAGATGAGATCATCTCCACGGTTCGGGGTGTCGGGTACAAAATGAATTGAGGAAGGCCGCGGCCGAGTAAAATCGGCGGCGGGCCTTTTTTCAGTCTGGAGGTTTTGCGGGTTGAAAAAACAGATCTTTTCCGCCCTGTATCTTGCGGCAGGGCTTTCCTTGCTTCTTATGACAGTGTTGACGGCTGTGCTGTTTGAGGTGAATTCCCGTCAGCTTCTTCTTCTTGTGGTCCTGCTGGTTTTCTGCGGCACCATTGCAGCTTTGATTGTCCGCGAAATTACCGCGCGCCTCTCGGCACGCCTTCTTCTTCCCATTCAAACGGCGGAAGAAGCGCTGCAGAAAATTGCGGCGGGAGACGTCTATGCGGTAAACTGGAGCGAGACGCAGGAGGAGTATATCTCCCTGTTTCGCGCTATTGAGAGACTGGAAGGCCGTATGCACGGTTTGACGGCAGAGCGCGATAAGGTGAACCTGATTCTCGACTGTATGGACGAGGGCGTTGTTCTGTTGGACGAAAAAACGGAACTTCTGGCCAGCAACCGAGCGGCCCGAAAGCTGTTTCATATGCCGGAAGACGCGGAAAATGTGGAGATTACCGCGTATATTCGAAGCCGCCGCCTCAACGAGGCCATCAACGAACTGCAGACAAAGAAGGAAGCAGTAGTGCTCGATATGGAGCATCCGCGCCGCAAGGGAAGAAGCCTTCGCTTTTTTCTCTCTCCCGTGACAAGGCAGAAGTATCAGGGACAGCAGGTTGGTATGTCAATTCTGATTTCAGATGTAACGGAGCTTAAGCGCGCGGAAGGAATTCGATCGGAGTTTACCGCGAACGTTTCTCATGAGCTGAAAACGCCTCTGACAAGCATTAAGGGGTTTACCGATATGCTCGCATCCGGCATGGTCGTTTCTCAGGAAGATCAAAAGCGTTTTCTCACCATGATCAGTGTTGAGGTGGATCGCCTGATTGATCTCATCAATGATATTCTGAAGCTGTCTGAGCTGGAATCGGTAGCCATTGCGCAGGGAGAAGAGACTTCCGATGCTCTGGATGCGGCGAATGAGGTGGCTGCTTTTCTGGCCCCTGTTGCGGAAAAAGCCGGCGTTGCTCTGAGTGTTTCCGGGGAGCATGTCAGTGCGGCCATTCCTTATGATCGACTGAAAGAATTGCTTTTGAATCTGATGGAAAACGGCATCAAATACAATGAGCCGGGCGGTACTGTCACGGCTTCCCTTGAGAAGGAGAACGAAATGGTCCGCATCACGGTGGCTGATACCGGCATCGGAATTCCCGAGGAAAGCTGCAGCCGTGTTTTCGAACGTTTTTATCGGGTAGACAAAGGACGTGCCCGTAAAAACGGAGGAACCGGTTTGGGACTTGCAATTGTCAAGCATATCGTTGTCCTTTACGGAGGCAGGATGGCTCTGCAGAGCGAGCTCGGCAAGGGTTCTACGTTTACCGTTTGCCTCCCCAAGGCCGGGTAAGCTGTTTCTGCGCCTTGACACTGTTTATTTTTTCGCACTATAATACATACCAGAGGAGAGACAAAGGCGGGGGAGAGTCTCCATCACAGCTTGGCTGCCGATCCTGAAAGCTGAAAGGCCTTTTCGCCTTGAGAGTGTGCGAACGATCTGGAAACGGAGGAACACGAAATGAAACAGTGTATGGACGCGGACAATCTGCATCGCCGTCTGCGGAAAATTATCGGACAAGTACAGGCGATTGATCGCATGGTGGACGAAGATATTCCCTGTGAGGATATTCTGGCTCAGATCAACGCGGCGAAGTCCGCCCTGCACCGTGTGGGTCAGGTGGTTTTGGAGGGGCACATCAAGCATTGTGTCCGTGACGGCATTGAGCACGGAGACGCAGACAAAACCATAGAGAGCTTTACCAAGGCTGTGGAGCGTTTTGCTAATATGAAGTGAAGCGGTTTCTCGCTTTGCTTTATTTGCAGCGCTTTTTGACGGATACCGTTCCGCAGTTTCCCAAATTTACTTTTCCCTGTGCAAAATCCGCCGCATGCCCGCAAAACGGGACGTGCGGCGGATTTTTATGTGCCAGGTGGTTTTTACAACACTGGAGTACACGTAATGCTCTGGATTTTCTTGGATTCCATAAAGTCGGAAAGCTCCTCGAGGTTTGCGTCATGCGGGCAGCGGAGAATAATATCGTAGACGGATGAGCCGTTTTCTCCCTGCGTAATGGTGCTCTCCACAATTTGAAGCTTGTGCTTGACGAGGAAATCGTTCAGCAGCCCGGTAAAGCCCGTACGATCGACCACTGTGAAGCGCCAGTGGCTTAATGCGGTGGAGTCTCCTCCGACCGTAAAGCGATGCATAATGATTTGCAGGACTGCAATGACAACCGTGCTGAAGATCCCGACCACAAACATTCCTGAACCGATTGCCAGTCCGATGCCAGCCGTGGCCCAGATACCCGCGGCGGTTGTCAGCCCTTTGATGGTGTTTCCATTTTTGAAAATGACACCGGCTCCGAGAAAGCTGATACCGCTGACTACCTGGGCGGCAATGCGCGCCGGATCGGCGCCTCTTGTTCCGTTGAAGACAATACCGGCTGCGTCTGTTAAATCAGCAAAGCCGTACTTGGATACGATCATGAGCAGGGAAGCGGCACAGCAGACAATAATATGCGTGCGGATGCCTGCTTCCTTCAGGCGCTTGCTTCTTTCGAAACCAATACACGCGCCGCAGAGACAGGCAAGCAGGATACGGGCAAAGAAATCAATTTCCTGCAAAGCAGAAAATTGACTGTTAAAGTATTCTATGAAGGTGGTCAATGTGTTCGTCTCCTTTTCCGTATTTTGTTCACCATCGGAGGGAAAGCTTCCCCTTGCTTTTACCTCCCGGTTTCGTTATAGTAGATAGTATAGCGGGAAAACCCTATCATGTAAAATGAAGAATACGGAATAATCTATAAATAAATGTAATAGGAGGGCAAGATGCTGGATCCGAAACTGTATACGCTGCTTGAGGTTTATGAATGTAAAAGTTTTGTGGGCGCCGCCCGCAGACTGTCTATAACACAGCCTGCCGTGAGCCATCATATCAAGGCGCTTGAGGAGGAACTGAACGTCTGTATTTTTGAGCGCAACAGCGGGAAAATTGTGGTGACGCGCGAGGGGGAAGAGGTTGTCAAATGTGCGAAGAAAATGAGGGGACTCTACAACAATCTGCGGCAGGATCTTACGGACAGCCGGAAGCTGACATCTCATCTCACGGTGGGTGTTACACATACTGCGGAAAGCAATCCGATTGCGGAGGCGCTGGCCAATTATGCCTCTCAAAACGATAACGTTATGATTAAAAGGATTACTGGAACGATAAATAAACTTTATACAAAATTAAAAACCTATGAAATTGATCTGGCGATTGTGGAGGGACGGATCGCCGATCCGCGCGTCCGCTACCTGCTGATGGATACGGATTATCTTGTTCTGGCTGTATCGCCGAATCACCCGTTTGCCAAACGTGCCATGGTGACGTTGGAGGAACTGAAAAAAGAGCGTATGATTCTGCGTCTTCCGAGCTCCGGAACGCGCAATCTTTTTTCCGCTCATCTGCAAAGCAATAACCAAAGCATCAGTGATTTCAATGTTATTCTGGAGTTGGACAACATCGCGACCATCAAGGATTTGATTCGGCGTGATTTCGGCGTTTCCATTCTGCCGAAAAGCGTTTGTCTCGGCGAATTGAAAAAGAAAACGATGGCGGTTTTGCCGGTTGAAAATCTCAGTATGATCCGGGAAATCAACATTGCCTATCTCAGCGATTTCTCACAGATGGACGTTTTGCATGATATTGTGAGTTCCTATAAGGAAACGCTCCATGATTATCAGTAGAGCTTTTGTACGAAAATATGGGGCGAGTCGTTTTATTTCCCTCTGATTCCGGGGAATTATCGGATTCTTTTCAAAATTCTGTGGACATCCGACACGATTCGCGATAAGATAAAGATTGAAACCGCGAAATGATACAGGAATGTGCGGCGCGAGAGTTCGGGGCTTTCTGAATCTCTTTCACCGGCACAGTACAATGGAAATGGAGGATGGATCATTGAAGCAGGATATGATTGTGATTCTTGATCTGGGAAGCACCGAGAATGCCCGTGTGGCGCGGGCAGTGCGTGCGCTGGGAGTGTACAGCGAAATTTATCCGCATGACACGTCTTTGGAGAAGCTCCGTGAGCTGCCCAATGTTAAGGGCTTGATTCTCAGCGGCGGCGAGAATCGTGTGGTGGATGGAGTGGAGGTCGACGTGAATGCGGACGTTTCTGCTTCTGACTTCCCGAAGCTGATTGTCAACCACCCGAAGGCTGCCGTGCAGGATGCTCCGGTCTGGCCTCAGGATGACGAAGAGCTCAAGTCGCTTCTCTCCGGCTTCGTTTTCGGCAAGTGCGGCGCGGAAGCCAACTGGAGCATGAAGAATTTTATCGACGATCAGATCGAACTCATCCGCCGTCAGGTGGGCGACAAGAAAGTGCTTCTGGCGCTTTCCGGCGGCGTGGATTCCTCCGTTGTGGCCGCTCTTCTGATCCGCGCGATCGGCGATCAGCTGACCTGCGTTCACGTGAACCATGGCCTGCTGCGAAAGGGTGAGCCTGAGCAGGTGGTGCAGGTGTTCCGTCACGAGTTGGGAGCGAACCTGATTTATGTCGACGCAGTCGATCGTTTCCTTGATAAGCTTGCTGGGGTCAGCGAACCGGAGCAGAAGCGTAAAATCATCGGCGCGGAGTTTATTCGTGTTTTTGAAGAGGAAGCCCGCAAGCTGGATGGCATCGATTTCCTGGCACAGGGAACGATTTATCCGGATATTATCGAAAGCGGGACCAAGACGGCTAAGGCAGTCAAGGCGCATCATAATGTCGGCGGTCTGCCCGACGATCTCAAATTTGAGCTCGTGGAGCCACTGAAAATGCTGTTTAAGGACGAGGTTCGCGCTTGCGGTAAGGAGCTTGGCCTGCCGGATTCCATGGTTTATCGTCAGCCCTTCCCGGGCCCCGGTCTTGGTGTACGCTGCCTTGGGGCCATTACGCGCGATCGGCTTGAAGCTGTCCGCGAATCCGATGCGATCCTGCGTGAGGAGTTTGCAAAGGCGGGCTTGGCAGGTAAGGTGTGGCAGTATTTCACAATTGTTCCCGATTTCAAGTCTGTCGGTGTGCGTGATAATGCGCGTTCCTTTGAGTGGCCGGTGATTCTGCGTGCCGTCAACACGGTCGATGCCATGACCGCTACCGTTGAGCCGCTTGAGTTTGCTCTCCTGCAGAAGATTACAAACCGTATCGTTAACGAGGTCCCTGGCGTAAACCGTGTGCTCTATGATCTGACGCCGAAGCCGTGTGGGACCATCGAATGGGAGTAACCGTTAAAACGGTGCAAATCCGCATTTGTGCAGCAGTTTCTGCCCGCTGATACGGTTCTTGCTCTGGATTGATACGATTTGTATTGATTTGGTATTCCGAAAGAATAATCACAAAGAGACAAGTAAAACCGCCCTGCTGAACGATTCATTCGGCAGGACGGTTTTTTGCGTGTTGCTGGATACAGATCGGGACTGACGGGAGAATGGGCGAAGTCCCTGATGGCCTAAATTGTGAAGGCGCTGTGTTCCCTGTACCGGACCTATGTAAAGCTGAGGGGGAATTTTGTTTGCAGGGGAGGATCAAGTGGGGGAGGAGAGGAACACCCGTCTGTCGGACCGTGTGCAGGAAGTCAAGCGGGAGGAACAAAAAGTCCTGTGGAAAATCTCTGCCGGCTAGGAGCATGGCAGGGAAAACATTTGCTTGCTCGGAGCAAGCAAATGCAGCGGTACAGGCTGAAAACCGGTGGAACAGGCCGGGAAAGACCACGGTCATTCCCGGCGTTTCGTTGAGCGGGATAAACGGTGAAAACGATAAAAGGATGGAATCGCTATTGACAAACGAGTCTTTGCTGCATATACTAATCATATCAAAAGTTTTTGATGTGGGGTGAGCAGATGGGAAACCACCAGGAGGACGCCAAGGTGTTTAAGGCGCTGTGTGATCCGAAGCGCCTTGCCATTTTGGAACAATTGCGCAGCGGCGAGAAATGTGCTTGTGTCTTGCAGGAACCAATGGATCTGACGCAATCCGGGCTGTCCTATCACATGAAAATCCTGTGCGATTCCGGTATCGTAGTCGGTCGGCAGGAAGGCAAATGGACATATTACCGCTTGAGTGCATCTGGAAGAGCGTGGGCGCTGGAACGGCTGCGCGCTATTTTGACCTCCGATGCAGAACAAGAAAATCGTTGTTCTTCCTGCGAAAGATAAACGCCATCCCACCCCGATGGCGTTTATTTCAGGATAAAACATCAAAAATTTTTGATATGATATGGATTCTAGGCAAAGAGAGGTTTTCGGAATGGGTGTATGGCAATTTTTTCAAGATGAGATTTTGGGAATGAAGTGGCTGAACCAATTGATTGGCAGCGGTTTGTCTGCCTTAGGACTGGACGTAAACGGGCGGATGGGCGGCAGCGTTCAGTTTTTCCTCTATGATGTCATCAAAATTACCGTCCTACTGTGTTTCCTGATTTTTGTCATCTCCTACATCCAAAGCTATTTCCCCCCGGAACGAAGCAAGAAAATTCTGGGCCGGTTTCATGGAATGGGCGCAAATATCCTCTCGGCTTTGTTGGGAACCGTAACGCCTTTCTGTTCCTGCTCCTCTATCCCGCTGTTTATTGGCTTTACCAGTGCAGGACTTCCTTTAGGGGTGACCTTCTCTTTTCTGATTTCCTCTCCCATGGTAGATTTGGGAAGCTTGATCCTTCTCATGAGTATCTTTGGGGCAAAAGTGGCGGTTATCTATGTGCTGGTGGGGTTGGCGATCGCTGTGGTGGGCGGCACAATCATTGAGAAGCTGCACATGGGAAAGTATGTGGAAAGCTTTATTCTTTCCGCTGGAAGCGTCGATATTGAGTCTCCCACCCTTACCCGCAAAGAGCGTGTGCAGTACGCAAAAGAGCAGGTCGCTTCCACCTTTAAAAAAGTATTTCCTTATATTTTGGTGGGGGTGGGAATTGGCGCAGTAATCCATAACTGGATACCGGAAAGCTGGATCACGACTGTACTGGGCAGCAACAATCCCTTCGGTGTGCTCCTGGCGACCCTGGTGGGGGTTCCCATGTATGCGGATATTTTCGGTACCATTCCGGTGGCGGAAGCCCTGCTGGCAAAAGGTGCACAGCTCGGCACCATTCTGTCCTTTATGATGGCGGTGACAACGCTGAGTTTACCGTCCCTCATTATGCTGCGGAAGGCAATCAAGCCGAAGCTGCTGGCCCTGTTTGTCGGCGTCTGCACCGTTGGCATTGTTCTGGTAGGCTGCTTGTTCAATACATTTCAATTTCTTTTCATTTAGCTTAGGAGGTATGAACCATGAGACTGTTTCACAAAAAAGAGGAAAAACCTTCTTGTTGCTGCGGCAGCTGTACGCCTGAGACAATGGCTCAAGCAGAGGCGGGGAAAGCATCCAGCGGTGTCAAAGTTCTTGGCTCCGGCTGTGCCAAATGCAACGCTTTGGAGCAGGCCACCCGCGAGGCGCTGTCAGAGCTGGGGATGGGAACAACCATCGACCATGTGACCGATTTCACACAGATTGCCGCTTACGGGGTCATGACGACTCCGGCACTGGTAGTGGATGGAAAAGTCGTGTCCTATGGCAAGGTTTTGAAAAAAGACGAAGCAAAGGCACTGATCCAAAAGGTTCGGGGGTAAATCATGTCCAGAAGCCAAGGACAGACTTTGCGTACGTCCACAATTCCTGTTGCAGTTAAATACCAGAAACTTTAGGCAAGCTGTTTGGCTTTGGAGGTGTTTGACAACTATTCTGCAGAGAAGGAAACCAAACCGCTAAAAGAGCTGGCAAATCCGTTTGGATTCGCCAGCTCTTTTTATCTGTATCTCTGTTTAAAAGTTTCTTATGTACAAAACAAAGAAAAATAGTGACTGATTTCCTCATGGAGGAAGGGCTTTAAGCCGAAAAAGGAAACATTCGTTTTCAGGCTCAGCGAGCTCCGCCGCCTCCGCCGGAACCGAAGCCGCCGCCACCGCCGCCAAATCCACCGCCGCCGAAACCGCTTCCGCCGATTCCTCTGCCGCCGGAGGATTTGCGCTGCATGGCATCGATGGCGTTCTGCGCCGCACGACCGGCATTTTCCATGGTATGGCTGAGCTGGCGACAGAACAGATAGGAGGTGTGGCGATGATACATGGGGTGGTACATCCAATACAGGTAGGAGGTGCGCGGGAAGTAAACCGGTTCGCCCTCGTTGGGGGTCCAGACCTGCGGATAAGCTTTTTGCAGCTGTTCCATGACCTCTTCGGATATTCCCATCATTGCCGCATAAACCAGATACTCTTCCCAAAGAGGAAGCTGGAAAACGCCGTATTCCTTCATGTTGGAAAAGTCAAGCATGAATTGCTTCAGTCCGTTCCACAGTCCAAGCTCCGTTTCCCCTTTGACGCTCAGGCGGGGCGTACCGGAACTGAGAATCAATGCCAGGAGCGCACCGATAAACAGGCCGGCTGAGATAACGACCAAAGTACCATCACTTATGGCGAACAGGACAAACGCCAGGATAAAGCAAAGGACAGCGAGAACGCGTGTCAGCTTGACGACGACAAGTTCGTTTTCAAAGAAACCTTTAGGGGCGATTTCATTGCGGCACAGGTTTACGAACTTCTGTATATCGTCCTGGTATTTTCTCGGGTGATGCTTTGCGTAACTCTCAAAATCCTCCAATGTCATGCCGTTATCCGGATGCTCGCACACAGCGTCAGCGAGAAGTCCATAAAAGCTCTGTTCGCTTGGAGTTAAAGGTTCTCCGCCTTGCCCCACGCGAATCAGGATGTCATCGTCTTTGTCCTTGGTGGCACTCCCATACGGATTATCCTCAAAGGCGATCCAACCTTTTCTCGCCAGGCTCATCATGGTGGCGGCGGCCACATTGCTTTTTGTTTTGCTGTTGTTGATGCCGCCATTGTAATAATAGTAGAGACTGGCTGCTCCGCCTGGGCTGGATCCCTCCGGAATTTCCCGGTAATACTCGGGGCTTTCCACCTTATGGCGGCGTTTGCGTATTTTGCAGAATATGCCCAGCGCAAGCCCGGCCAGAATCATGACGGCGGCGGCCACGACGGAGAGAATGGCAAAGAGGCGTTCACGTGCCTGAGCAGCTTCCCATTCTTCTGCCCACTGCTGCTCCTCGGCGGCAATTTGCTCCAGTACCTGCCCGCTGCTGACACGCGAGGCGTCAGGAAAGAGGGAGGCCGGCGCGCAGACACGGGTTTCCAGAAAGGTTCCGGCGGGGATTTCCTCGGCAGTCAGGGTAATTTGGCTGCCGGATTGAATTTCCAGGAAACTGGAACTGGCTGATGCGCAATGCAGCCAGCCGCGCAGCTCTTGCTGGGAAGCGCCCTCCGGAAGAGAAATTTCTGCAGAAAAGCTTTTGATGGGAATGGAAAACTCGCTGCCGATGAAGCCGTAATACAGAACGCCGACATCGTCGTAGCGCTCAATTGCGTTTGTCACGGTGTAGGAGAGCGTAAAGCTGGCGTCTCCTTCTTCCACCGGCGGCATAAACCATCCGATTTCCGTTTCGGATCCGTTTTGTATCAGATAACACGTTCCCGGTTCTTCGCTCAGTTCATACAGGGAACGAAATTCTCCTTCAAAAGTATACGTTTCCCCGCTCTCGTTATCGGTCACGGAAAAGTCCGTTATCTGTTGTTCATCGGAATAGGGGAAGAATTTAAACAGATTGCTGTAATCCCTTCCGCGATCATACAGTGTGATGTCCCATCGTTCCGTTATGTGCATATTGCCGTTTTCCAGCACCTCGGCTTGTACATCGACGGCTCGAAGCAGCTGATCGGCATCGTCGTCATAGCTTTGGCAGCCGGAGAAGAGAAGGACGGGAAGGAGGAGAATGGCAAAGATAGAAAGTATGCTGCGCCGCTTTTTCATGTAGAACCTCCTGAAAATTTTAGAACTTAACCTGCGGGGCGCTGCGCTCGTTATCGAACGCCTGGAAATATTCTTTGGGTTCAAAATGGAACATCCCGGCAATCAACCGGCCCGGCATTTGCTCAATGGCTTCGTTGTAGCGCATGACAGTATCGTTGTAGAACTGACGGGAAATGGCAACTTTCTTTTCCAGCTCGGTGAGGCGCGCCTGAAGGTCGAGAAAATTGGCGTTGGAACGGACCTCAGGGTACTGTTCGACGCTGACGAACAAATTCCGTACTGCCTGATCAAGATGGGCGCTGTTTTCGAGCGTCGATTTTCTGGAGCTTGCATGAAGAGCGGCGGCACGCCATTTGGTTACATCCTCGAGGAGGCTTTTCTCATGGGAAGCAAAACCCTTGACTGTTTCAACCAGATTGGGAATCAGATCGAAGCGCTGCTTGAGCTGTACGTCGATTTGTGCCCAGCTGTTGTCCACACGGGAAGAAAGCTTGACCAGCTTGTTGTATCCGGAAATGAACCAGAAAACCAGTCCCAGGACAACGGCGACAACGACAATGACGAGGATAATAATGGTGAGAATGAGAGGGTTCATAGAGACGTCTCCTTTTCCGCGGCATCCGGAGTGCGCCGCAATGGTTTGAGTGCGAGATAATTCGGCGGCTAAAACCTGCAGAAAAGCCGAAAATCTCGTCTTCATTGTATCATACTTCCGTTGGGAGCGCTATAAAAAAATCGCCGGGCGGGCGCGTCCGGCGATTTTTTTGTCATTCTTTGTCTGAATGTTGTGATGCGTTGTTGATCTGATAGCAGAGTGTCATCAGGCTGTCGTTGAGGTGAACGTTTTCCACAATCGCATCCGGATGCCTGATTGCAATGTCGTAATGGCTGAAATTCCAGAAGCTGCGGATCCCAAGTTCATACAGCCGATCGCTCAATTCGCTGACAGCCTCGCGCGGAACGCAGAGAACCGCCATCACCGGTTTTTCGCGGGCGCAGAACTGTTCCAGCTTTTCCATGTCGAGGACTTCAATTCCGTTGATTCGGTTGCCGATTTTAAAGGGAGAGCTATCGAAGATGCCGGCAAGCGTAAACCCGTCGTCCGAGAAATTCATATGGGAGGCAATTGCCTGCCCAAGATTTCCGGCGCCGACCAGAATAGCCTTGTATTGATTCTGTAAACCAAGAATGCTGCCTATCTCGTCGCAGAGCTGATCAACAATGTATCCATACCCTTGCTGACCGAAGCCGCCGAAGCAGTTCAGGTCCTGCCGGATCTGAGAGGCGGTCAGCCCGAGTCTGGAGGAAAGCTCTGTGGAGGAAATCCGTGTCACACCCTTCTCGCGAAGCTGGCTCAGAAAACGATGGTAGCGCGGCAGGCGGCGTATTACCGACATGGAGATATTTTCACGTTTTGGCATTGGTAATAGGACCTCCTAATAGACTGTCAGAGACGGGAAGGGCAATTACAGCAAAGCTTCCAGACGCTTGGCGACCTCACGAAGGAAGGTCTCCGTATCTACCTTGCGTTTGTTCGGCAGGGAGGACAGGGGGATCAGGTCGCCTGTCATGACGCCGTCCTCAATGGTCTGCACAGAAGCCTGCTCCAGCTTTCCGGCAAATTCGCACAGCTCAGGGATGTTGTCCAGTTCGCCGCGTTTGCGCAGCGCGCCCGTCCATGCGAAAAGCGTTGCCATGGAATTGGTGGAGGTTTCCTCGCCCTTGAGCCACTTGTAGTAATGGCGGGTGACGGTGCCGTGCGCCGCCTCATACTCGTATACGCCGTCAGGGGAGACGAGAACGCTCGTCATCAGGCCAAGGCTGCCGAAAGCGGTAGCGACCATGTCGCTCATCACGTCGCCGTCATAATTTTTGCATGCCCAAATGAAGCCTCCCTCGGAACGGATCACACGGGCCACAGCGTCATCGATCAGCGTATAGAAGTATTCAATGCCTGCGGCGTCGAATTTCTCCTTATACTCCGCGTCGAAGATCTCCTGGAAAATATCCTTGAAGCGGTGATCGTATTTCTTGGAAATAGTGTCCTTGGTGGCAAACCACAGATCCTGCTTGGTGTCGAGCGCGTAATTGAAGCACGCTCTCGCAAAGCTGCCAATGCTGTCGTCAAGATTATGCTGTCCCTGTACGACGCCGGGCCCCTTGAACTCATGGATCAGTTCGCGCGTCTCGGTGCCGTCGGGAGCGGTCACAACAAGCTCCGCACGGCTGCCTGCGGGTACAACGCATTCCGTATTGCGGTAAACGTCGCCGTAGGCGTGACGGGCAATGGTGATCGGTTTCTTCCAGCCGGGCAGGAAGGGGACAATCCCGTTGACAAGAATGGGTGCACGGAAAACCGTTCCGTCCAGGATGGCACGGATGGTACCGTTAGGCGATTTCCACATCTCGTGCAGATCGTATTCCTTTACCCGGGCTGCATTTGGGGTAATGGTGGCGCATTTGACGGCGACGCCGTATTTTTTGGTTGCCTCAGCGCTTTCCGCCGTGACACGGTCGGCTGTTTCGTCGCGGTGCTTCAGGCCCAGATCATAATATTCCGTTTTGAGATCGACGTAAGGGGTGATCAGAATCTCCTTGAGCATTTTCCAGATGACTCTCGTCATCTCATCGCCGTCCATTTCTACGAGCGGCGTTTTCATCTGAATTTTATCCATGACACGAAACCTCCCGATTTCTCACAAGATAAAGGCCGCAGCTTCAGGCCTCGGAACCGCTTTCACGGGTGTAGTTGAGCAAACCGCCGGCCAGAACCATTTTCTGCTGACGCGGGGAAAGAACAGGCTGCGCGCTGAATGTAAGGCCCTTCGTCTTATCGATGACAGTGACGGCGGAGCCGGCTTCAATTTCGGCGCGGACATTCGGCAGCTCAATCTCATCCATCTGATCGATTCTGTCGTAATCCGACTCGTTTTCAAAGACAAGCGGAAGAATGCCGGCATTCGCCAGATTTGCGCAGTGAATGCGGGCAAAGCTCTTGACGAGGACAGCTTTGACGCCAAGATAAAGCGGAACCAGAGCGGCATGCTCACGCGACGAGCCCTGGCCGTAGTTCTGTCCGCCCACGACGATGCTCGGGCCGTTGTCGCGGCAGCGCTGCGGGAATTCCTTGTCACAGACCCCGAAGCAGAAATTCGACAGATAGGGGATGTTGGAACGGTACGGCAGAATTTTCGCACCGGCAGGCATAATATGATCGGTTGTGATGTTGTCTCCCACCTTGAGCAGTGCCTTGACGGAAAGGCTTTCCGGCAGAGCCTGCGTTACGGGGAACTCCTTAATATTCGGACCGCGCAGGATTTCCACGGAGTCCATATCATCCGCAGGAACGGGAGCGGCGACCATGTTATCGTTGATCAGGAAATGCTCCGGCATGGCAACGGAGACGGCGTCGCCCAGAGTGCGGGGATCGGTCAGCACGCCCGTCAATGCGGAAGCGGCGGCGGTCTCCGGGCTTACCAGGTAGATTTGACCGTCTGCGGTACCGGAGCGGCCTTCAAAGTTACGGTTGAAGGTGCGCAGGGAAACACCGTGAGAGTTGGGGGATTGTCCCATGCCGATGCAGGGACCGCAGGCGCACTCAAGCACACGGGCGCCTGCCGCGATGATATCGGCGAGAGCGCCGTTTGCGGCGAGCATATTGTAAACCTGCTTGCTGCCGGGGGCGATAGCAAGGCTGACGTCGGGATGAACCGTTTTGCCCTTGAGAATCGCGGCGACATGCATCAGATCCAGATAAGAGGAATTGGTGCAGGAGCCGATGCAGACCTGATCCACCTTGATGGGGCCGACCGCTTCGACCGTTTTCACGTTGTCGGGGCTGTGCGGACAAGCGACCATCGGAACGAGGGCGGACAGATCAATGGAAATTTCTTCGTCGTAGACGGCGTCGGGATCGGACGACAGGGCTACCCAATCCTGCTCGCGGCCCTGAGCACGGAGAAATTCGCGTGTGATTTCGTCAGAGGGGAAAATGGAGGTCGTAGCGCCGAGTTCTGCGCCCATATTGGTGATGGTAGCGCGTTCCGGCACCGTCAGGGTAGCCACGCCTTCGCCGGCGTACTCGACAATCTTGCCCACGCCGCCCTTGACGGAGAGGATCTCAAGCACCTTGAGAATGACGTCCTTGGCGGAAACCCAGGGGGAAAGCTTACCCGTCAGATTGACGCGCAGCATCTTCGGCATGGGAATGTGGTACGCGCCGCCGCCCATAGCGACTGCCACGTCGAGGCCGCCCGCACCCATGGCGAGCATACCGATGCCGCCGCCGGTAGGAGTATGGCTGTCAGAGCCGATGAGCGTTTTACCCGGAATGCCGAACCGCTCCAGATGTACCTGATGGCAGATACCGTTGCCGGGACGGGAGAAGCGGATGCCGTGCTTTTTCGCAACACTCTGAATATAGCGGTGATCGTCCGCGTTTTCAAAACCGGTCTGCAGCGTATTGTGATCGATATAGGCGACGCTCAGCTCAGTTTTGACACGCGGCACACCCATGGCTTCGAATTCCAGGTAAGCCATGGTGCCGGTGGCGTCCTGCGTCAGGGTCTGATCGATTCGCAGGCCGATATCGGATCCGACGGTCATCTCACCGCTCACAAGGTGATTCTTGATGATTTTTTGCGCAATGGTAAGTCCCATCAGGGATTCCTCCTGTTCCATGATAGATTCCGAGAGAGAATAGAACTGGGTAGTCTTTCATACTTATTTATTATGTGTCAAAATTGATTCTTTGTCAATCGTTTGACGAAGTTTTATCCAAAAGATCGACAGATTATTCATAATAAATTCAGAATTTCCCGCCAAAATAAAGGCAGGATGCGATGGACTGAGATTTTGTGAGTACAGGCATGCTGTGGGCGCGGGAAGAAGATGCTTGCTCATTACCGGCTGCGATGGTATAATCATGGGTAAGCTTTCCGTATTGTGTACGGAAGCCGTGGTATGTTTCCCGCATCTTTGCACACACTAGGGAGTGAAACCATAACTTCCGGAGGTGCTGAAGATGAAAGGCATGAGAAACGGGGAGCCTGTGGAGGAGGAGCGCAGCGACGATCAGCTGCAGCTGCAGCGTATTGCCGACGCCGGTTCCGTGATCACAGGCGGAGGACGCACGGTGCACTGTCTGACGGTGATTGGTCAGATTGAAGGGCACAACGTGCTTCCCTCACAGAATAAAACGACCAAGTACGAGCATGTGATTCCGCAGCTTGTCGCCATTGAGGAGGAGCCGGGAATCGACGGCCTTTTGATGATTCTCAATACAGTCGGCGGCGATGTGGAGGCCGGTCTGGCTCTGGCGGAGCTTGTGGCGGGAATGAAGAAGCCGACGGTCAGTCTGGTGCTGGGAGGAGGCCATTCCATCGGCGTCCCGCTTGCGGTAGCGGCGAAGCACAGCTTCATCGCGCCAAGTGCGACTATGACGATTCATCCGGTGCGAATGAGCGGCCTGATGCTCGGTGTTCCGCAGACGATGGACTACTTCCAGCGGATGCAGGAACGAATCACACGCTTTGTCACTGCCAATTCGCACATTTCCGCTTCCCGGTTTTATGAGCTTGCCATGAATACGCAGGAGCTTGTCATGGACGTGGGAACTGTTCTTGACGGCGTGGACGCAGTGGAGGAAGGGCTGATCGATTCTCTTGGTTCGCTTTCCGACGCGCTGGCGTGTCTCTACCGCATGATTGACGGAAACGGGAAAAAGAAGAGCAGAAAGAAGAAGGATTCCCGCAAAGAGGAATCCTGATTCGGCGCGGGTGTCCGCGCCCATACATAGGACGGCGAAACGCCGCGTTTTGGAGGGATCGAATACTTATGCAGGAAATTTTAGAAGCAATCGTTCAGGGAATTGTGCAGGGTGCGACGGAATTTCTGCCGGTGTCGAGCAGCGGTCATTTGTCGCTTGCGCAGCATTTCATGGGCGTTCAGAACACAAGTCTTCTGTTTAATGTGATGCTTCATATCGGTACGCTTGCCGCGGTGGTTTTGGTATACCGCAAGCTGATTGTCAGACTGTTCCTTGCTCTGATCTCGTTGGTGCGGGATATTTTCACCGGGAAGTTTAAATGGAGCGCCATGGATCCCGACAGGAATCTTCTGGTGATGCTGATCATCGGGCTGGTGCCGCTTTTTCTGCTTTTTCTGCCGGTTCCCGGTACGGGCATGAAGGTGAAGGATTACGCCGACCTGTGGGGGACTGATTCGACCATTTTGGTAGAGGGCGGCGCGCTGCTTGTCACAAGCGCTCTGCTGCTGATTGCGCATCTGAAGAGCCGTGCCATGGCGGCCAAAGCAGAGGAAAAAGCCAGGACCCAGGGGAAAACAGGAAAAATTGTTGCCGGACGCCGCCGCTTCCGCGTTGCGGATGCGCTGACAGTAGGCGTTGTTCAATGTGCGGCAGCCGTTTTCCCGGGGCTTTCCCGTTCCGGGTCCACGCTTTCCGCCGGGTTGCTGCGCGGGATAAACCGGCAGGCAGCCCTCGATTATTCCTTTGTCCTCGGAATTCCTGCGATTGTCGCCGCAGCCGGACTGGAACTCATCGACGCTGTCAAGGCGCAGGAGGCTGTCAATGTCGTCCCGCTGATCGTAGGGATGGTGGTTGCGGCCGTCGTCGGTTTCTTTGCCATCAAGCTTCTGCGCTGGATGGTATCGAGCAATCAGCTGATTCCGTTCGTTATCTACACAGCGGTGGTCGGGATTGTCGTTCTGATTGTGGGGATCATGGAGCAGAACACAGGAGTCAATCTCGTCACGGGCGTGCCGCTCTGGTAAACGGCGGTCCGGGCGAAAGCAACATAACGCGCGGAGTTCTCCGCGCAGACAACAATCCGGCTCTGCGCCGGAGTGGGGGAACATAGAACATGGCGGAACGTAAAAAGAAAACGACGGCGGAGAAAAAAACGTCGGCGGAGAGGCGTCAGACGCAGGCCAGGGCGCGTTCGTCCTCCCGGCCGTCCCGCTCGCAGGCGGAGAAAAGAAAAAAGCCCATGACAAAAGCGGAGAAGGAGCAGCAGCGTCTGCGCGAGCTGGAAGCGATCCGGCAGCGCAATCAGATCATGGCTGTTGTACTGTTTGCCGTGTCCATCCTTATGGGGTGCCTGGTTTTGATTCCGGGAGAAAATATTTGGGCCTGGCTGCATAATCAGCTGATGGGCCTGTTCGGCGTCTGCGCTATTTTCTGGCCGATCCTCTTGCTCTATATCGCAGTGGTGACAGCGCTTGACCGGCACGACAGTAAAATGAGCGTGAAAATCATCCTCATGGTGGTGATTATTGTTTTGCTGTGCGCTGCCGTCTATGTCTTTGGCAATGAGTTCCGCGACATATCCTTCTGGGAGGAACTGGTTGCGCTTTACGCCGACGGACAGATCCGGCGCGGTGCGGGCCTCTTCAGCGGTCTGCTTGGAATTCCTCTTGTGGCGGGCTTCGGATCGATTGGAGCGAAGATTTTCACGATCCTTCTTCTCTTTGTTGCCGTCATGATTCTGACCGGCACAAGCCTCATCAAGCTTTTCCGTGTTGTGACAAAACCGGCGGGAGCGGCGGCTGTCGGCAGCGCCCGCGATCGCCGCCGTGTGGAGCGCGAACGCCCTGCAGGCAGTGTGGACGTTCCGTTTGATCGGGAGGAGCTTCCGCAGCATCCGGTGCAGTCCTCCGCACGGCCGCGCCAGAAGAGCGATAAGCTGGAGGAGCTTGAAAAGGTGTTCGGCATTGGACCGAAGGAGAAAAAGAAGGAAAAAGCGGGGGAGGCGGCGGTTCCCGCCGCGCAGGAGCCCGCGCCGAATCCC
>ERZ779885.1190-NODE-1190-length-27182-cov-2.789877_pt1 | contig 27182 bp, 19 predicted proteins | sample MGYA00511554_ERZ779885 | MGnify/ENA primary metagenome ERZ779885 (study PRJEB29588, sample SAMEA2160998) | human gut metagenome | biome: human gut; feature: human-associated habitat; material: faeces | place: Denmark | collected 2008/2010 ... | reverse complement strand
TGTTTATTATTATAAAGACAAATATTACATCTATTTGTATGGTACAAGTACGTTGCTTGAGCAGTTTGAAGTGGAATTTGATGAAGCATTTGAAGATTTGAGGTACTATTTCCCCAATAAATCCTATACGCTCCATACTTTACATTATAGTAATCGTTGGTTAGAGGCCGTCAGCACTAACTTTTCAGAGGTTATTTATATGCTGGATGGTGGAACAAAAGGCCTATTGACAACTAAGACAGCGATAAATATCCATAAAATGCAAACGGAGCTTGAAGAGATACCAGGAATGTTTACATATTTTTACCAATATCGGAAAGTACTTACAACCTTTGGTTTAGACTATGGAGGAACGACCGGAGAACAGCTTGTCATAAATGCCACATCTCCGGAATCGGTGAAGTTTGGCATGTTCTCTTTTCCTCATGCTGTACAAAATCTTGTTTGTGATAGGCAGAAAATAGAGCTCATAACCGATGACGGTATAACTTATAGTTATCGTGCTGGCAATCTTTCAAAAGCCGAAGGTTTTTCCAATGCACAACCTTCCCTTTGTGAACATGAGGCTTATATGGGCATTCTATATGGATTGGATTTTGAGTATTTCTTCGATTGAGAAGAGTTCTTTCTCTTTTACTGATGAAACAGGATCGTAAATCAGACTATATTGTCATATTACCTATAATTGTGAAATGAGAGATCAGGAAAAATAAGCCGAATAGATTTTTCCTTAATTTTCATTTGTAATGGCAATGTGACAGCAGGTCTGATTTATGATGTATAGTTTTTGGGGCAAGAAATATCCTGTTTGGAGAAAACTCGCATTTGAAATCCATCTATAAATTTCTTGCTCGTGATAATGATTATCATTATCATTAGAACTTTATGAGGTTCTGGATAAGTCTTCCGTATGAAAGACTCGATCTCGCCTTCCTCATTATATTAGCGGTGCATAAACTTTCCCTATTCTATTTTTACTCCCCTATTCTACCCTTTTTACTATATCCTGTATTCTTTTCCTTATGTAAAGAGAGGTTAACTCTTTTGTAGTCTGCCTTCCGATTGCCGGCGTGAGATTTTTTTAAGTGCAAAGTTCAAACATATCATTATTTATTCCAAGACCACGTCTTATTCATTTGTGCACTCTATTTTATATCACGAATACATCGTACATATCTGGCTATTTGGGTAGTTGCTGACGTGGCTTTCAATTTCTCAGATGTATTTGTATTGCCATCGTTCATGTCTACATGCCATGCTTTATTTATGTCTTCACTGAATGTTGTGGAAGTCCAGTAAGTACAATAGGTATCGTAGAAGGTAAAGCCAATGCCACGAGTAGTTACTACTTCTTTTATCTTGGGAGTCAATACCCATATCAGTTCCAGTTCACGTTGTGTTGGAGGACGCCATGAACCTTCTTCGTCTGTGCCGGATATACCTCTATATCGTCTGCAGGAGGTTGCTGCTTCAGACCAATCCACATTGTTGTTGTTGCTGTGGACGCCGTTTATGTCGGTATCAGTAGGTGCGATGATGAAATACGGGGAAACCTTTGCATTAGTCGCTTCTGTATCATTATGCTGAACAGTTACTCCCGTGCTTGCATCTATGGTTGACGCTACTTCTGCGGATGTTTTTCTGGCTTTGGAGGGAATGCGGGCATTGTCTATAGCAATATAAGAGTCGGAATTCACCGTTTTTACAGTAACTTGCTGGGCGCGTGCACTGCCTGCTGCAAACAAAGCCATATAGAGTCCTAATAATATACTTGCTGTTTTTTGTTTCATACTATTCATCTTATTTTGAGTTATTCTATATCCCGTACGCAACGGACACGATACAGGGTGGACATCTGACCGTATGCAGCTGCCCCGTGAAAGAAAGAACTAAACCATCCGGTCCAATAGCCTTCCAAGGCGTTCCATGCTTTTTCCGACCCCCAATAATAACCTGAATTTAAGTCATCTTTCCGCTGAATGTTCTCTTTGCATATCCATATTCCCATCAATTGGTTATGGGCGGGCAGATACCATAAGACGGGTTCATCAGTGTCTACTGCTCCATTGCCGTTTCTGTCATTCTTTAAGTAGCAATAGTTGGCAGCTTGGAATTCAGTCAACATTCCTGTTGCCATGGTATTTGCCAAGCCGTTTTCTATATTGCCTGGTGCTTCGGAATAATTGTCTGTAGAATAAAATTGCTTGCCGGTTTCTTCTTCGATGCTCTCCATCAGCAACCGGCGGTCGTAGTACGTATAAGGTATGTCTCTGCTGAGATTGCCTTTTCCTCCGAACCAGCCGATGTATTCAGGAGCCGCCTGGTTTATCACAAGGCGGGTGACTTTGCCGCCGGATGTTCCGCTTTCCAGCGTAGAGGCATAGCATACGGCACCTTTCTCTTCAAACTCCGGTTCGACCTCCACTGCGAGGTCGTCATATACCTGAAGGGCATTGGTGGGATATACATTTTCGGGGATGCATAGGCGGTAGGTGCCATCACCGTTGTCGAAAGTCTTGATTTCACCTGTCAGATTGTTCTCGACTGTGTAGAAAGCGGACAGAGTACCCTTCAAGGTCTTCACCACCGGATGTGCATCCAATATGTTTTCTCTTTCAATGGTTATTGTTTTCTTCAGATTCCCTAGCCGAATAGCGATTGTCCCACCGGTAAAGTTCAAATCTGTTGCAATCTTTATCTCCGCATTGTCATTGGTGAGCTTATCGGGGCTGAGAAGAGTACACCCGTCTCCGTTGCATTCGATAGAATTGGTGGTAATGTTATTCAAGGTAGCATCCGTCCCCATGATAGCTTTTGCGCTGGCCACCACATAATCTTTGGTTTCATAATAGCCATTGTACCCTCCATAGATGATACAATGGTCGTTTGTGGCAGAGATTGCATACTGCCCGTTGGATGCACTTGTATTTCCGGCAGCATCTACCACTATTTCATATTCTATATTGCTGGGTGGATTGTTTAATGCTTCTTCATACGTATCATATCCGTTGCTCCTTACTTTAGTGATATGGAATATATAATGGTAATTGCGTTTAATATCCAGATACCGGGCATCCCGATGGAAATCCAACCGATAATAGCCATTATACTTTCCGGTGCTACCTTCCACTTGTAGCAGCACGCAGCAGCGGTTGGCATTGAACCGTCCTTCATCGGTCAGTTCCATTCCTTGGGCATAATTGTGATTCTGATACTCCGGTATATAGACGGACGTTGCCATATCCGCACTTACGAAGCGATTGGAGTAGCCTCCCGCGTAATCACCGGTCGTCATGGCCGCTTGTTCAGAAAGATATATTCTTTGATTATAGTTCAGTGGTTTCCACGTCACTGTCTGTCCTTCAAAAGCTTCGCCGCTCTGTGTTACTGCGGAAATCTCTACCTGCACTTTGGCTACAGCACGTTTCATTACGCAGACATTGGTCACTGCGTTATTCCAAGATGCCACCATTCCCGATATCGGCAATACATCTTCTGTGGTCGTTTCGCTCAGCGTTCCGTGCAGTTCTGTTGCTATTTTATCCTTCTCTTGGGTGATAGGAATGGCAACTGTAGGATTGGCAAATAAATAAAGGCAATCACCGTCCTGGGGGACATATTCGGTGGTGAATGATAGTTTGGGCGAATTCGTGCCGTTGCCCAAAAGCACGGCATTCAAACCGGCGCCGCTATATTGTTTGCCAAAAACCGGAGTGTTGGATGCTCCCCGGTAGGCCAGTACGACCAATTCGTCTATCCGGCATTCGGACTCTGTGGCGGTACTTCTCACTGCTATTGTTTCCGGATCCGGCATTAGCAATGCCAATGTAGAATCAGGCTGTTCCAGTATCAGAGGATCAGAGTTGCAGCCTGCCATCATATATAGCAGAGTGATGAGGTAGCTTAATTTTATCAACTGTTTCTGTTTCATGATTCTTTCTTTTTAGGGTTCTTCGCGTACACAACGGGCTGATCTGTAATACGTTTTGTTTGCTTGATTTGCATTGTGCATATAAAGGGGGATATTGTCGTTATATCTGATATATGTGCCATCATATCTATTGTAAGATGTCTGGTAAAACTCCGTTTGTGTCCAGTATTCTTCAGACCCTAGGTAAATATTTAAATGACCCTTTAATGTGGCGATGATGGCAGCTTCGCGGGCAGTAGGCAATCTCCAGGTCCCTTTTTCGCTGATGTCATCCTCCCAATAGGCGTTACATCCCGTTGCTACCATGTTCGCTGTTGTTGCTGTAGTTGCAGACACGTTGTTGAAACTAGCTGGCAATCCTACTGCAGCCGCCCAAGTCATCCTTACGGAAGTCGTGGAATAGCCGATGTTGGGAGTCTCTGAACTGCGGGCATAATACCGTGCAATCCGCAACTTCTTGTAAGCTGTATTGGCAGCTGAATATGTATCTCCTAAGGTGGCTCCTTTTTGCAAGGATAATGTCGTACTGGAGTAATAGTTGCCGGGCAGATTCTGTAAATCAACAACTGGATAAGAAGGTATCTTTACCTCTATTTTCCCGCTTACGTTGCAAGTGCGTACGCATCGCACTGCATTATCATCCCATTGTCCATAATTAATAAGACCAATTCTATTACTTCCAAAGTGTACGCCTAATGCACCGCTACCAGAACCTCTGTTACAATCTGTTGAAGCATAATGCCAGACTGGCATTGCATTGATGGATTGTTGCAGTTTGCTGTCGTATCGGTCGGCCAAACCAATCATTCCCGCTAACTGGTATTCCGATGGGGCAAACCAGTTCCGGTCTGTCGTTGCGATGTTTCCGTTGGCATCTGCCCTGTTTTTTGAGGCGCAATAGTTTAGCACACAGTAATCTGCGTTCTTGTAATTGTCATAAGCCGCGGGTTGGTAGCCGGCAAAGGTCTGCCCGTATCCTTCCCAAGGATCCGTATAGCGTACCGGAGCGTTGGTTAGCGTATAAGGCACATATCCTTGTTCCAGTTCTTCTATCTGTTCCGTGTATAATGCCTCTGTATAGTAGCCTGACTGGGTATTATATTTACCCCAGTATCCTACAAACACGGGAATCACTTGCTTTATGCGCAATTCATATCGATGGGCTTCACCATTCACATCCAGGTCACCGGGCAGTGTATATTGTATCACGGCATAACGGTCGGTGGAGGTATATGAATTTTCATCGCAATGGATGTAGACCGCCGAGTTTGACAGGGATGTTGTCATCTCAGCCGCATTGTACCTTTTATGCGGAGACAGATGCAGCCAAGGGCATTGGTCGCTATCCGCTATAGTGGCGGTAGCGAGCACTGTATTGGCTTTTTCTACGCCATAATAGTTACGGTTATTTCCGCTGCTTCCACCTTCTACATAAGCATACATCGGCATGTCTATCACGTGGCAGTCCACTACCAAGGTGGGAATATAGCTTATCTCTACTTGGCGAGTGATATTTCCCACCCGTAATGTCAGGTTACGAATGAACCCCATATATGATTTGGCTACGTTGCCGTCTGTTGTATTCCATTGCAATGGGATGGAACCAGATTCCGCAACCAGTCCCGTGAAGTAAGTCACATTGGGAGTTGCGGTGGCAATGCCGCTTCGCTTTACCTCCGCGGGTATGTCGCTCCAGTCCACAAACAATGTGTCTCCGTCGGTCTTGAAGTTGCAGGGAATGCTTCCCGTCTGGTTCATTTCTACATTGGATGCTGTGAGGTAAGTCCCCAGAATATCATAGAAGTTCTCTTCTTCCCACTTCAGCATATCGGTGCATACTTCTACTGTTTCACCGCTTTTCACGATGAAATCTACCGGATAGATGTAATTCCGCAGCAAAGTGCTGTCATTGTCTCGCTTCAGGGAGACGGTTCTTTCCTGGGTTTTCAGATAGATTTTGGTGCCGTCCCCCAGCCGATACAGAGGAATGCTTACTTTCAGTTTGACAGAGCCGGTATAGGTATCCGTCACAAAATTCTCGTAGGCATACATGGGATAGTAGTTCTTCCCGTTTTTGAAATCTATTTCTCCCGCAGTATACTCGTTCACTTGCCTTTGCGGTAAGTCATAACGGGGAGTTGCATCACTCCACCCGGCCTGCATCGTATTCACGTAGGAAGGATAGGCGGCGACCGGAGGATTCTTGTAACTGTCATAAGGAGCAAAGGGGCGTATCCGGGCAGGGACGTTCAGCAGTTGCATAGTCACGTTGGGTAGGTCGATAGTAGTTCCGGCTGGCACTACGTCATCGGATACGGAAAAAGAGGCACGCACTTTGGCCACTCCCCGTGAAAGCCACACATTGGCAGAATAGGTATAGTAGCTTGCATCATAATCAAAGGATGAACAAATGCCGGACATATAAAAAGGAGGTGCCGGATAAGCTGAACCATTCAGCTCCGGAACAAGATCGATATCATGATCTGCCGAAACCAGCACTGTATAATCTGTCGCCATGGTTCCATTGGGCAAATATAGTGAGACATATCCGCTTGCATCTTCTGCATCTCCTGTCAGCGTAGGGCCGTATGTATATCCTTGTACGGAATACGGATTGGCAAGGCCGGGAATTTCTGTTCCGTCAGGCTTATATATATGGATATATACATTACTAATAGTACTCTCTGTTCCTGTCCCGTTTTCCATTCCACGGGTTTGCACCGTCTGTTTCTCCAACCCAAGTCCCGAAAGGTCTATTCTGACTCTTTCCATGCCTTCGGGCACTTCTTCCCCTTTCTTCAGGAAGTGGTCGTCTGAACAGCCTGCCCATAGGCACAATAGCCATGTCAATAATAACAGTTTATGATAGAACTTGATTTTCATGTTTTTTCCCTCCTTTATTCATCTTTTACACAACGGAGTACTGTATAATTCATATCTGCATAACGTGTACTTACACGCGGAATCACACGCCAGCCATCCGGACAAGGATCAAAAATTCCTTTGCTATGATCTGCATTTTCCCAATAATTCTGTCCTGGTACGGCACTCCAGAAATTGTACCAGTTTATATAATAAGTGGTCGGATTCCTCACAGACAATATTGCATTTTTCCAGTAAGTTGCCGTAGCGGGTATCATTTCACCGATAGAATTATTGATAAAGGGATCTTTTCTTCCATACTGATAGTTTAAACAGAAGTTTTGAGTTCTGCCCAAATCACACGTCATCCATACACGGCCATTTACATTTGTTTGTCCTTCCGCCACATTGGGTTCATAGGTTGTATTCCAGATGTGCCAACTCCATTTCACTTCACCGTTCACCTTCATGGCCACTACCGCGTTTCCCTCTGTAGTTCCGGTAACCACCTTTATATAATCGGTACTGTGGGTAGCACCGCTTCCCCTCACCACAGTTACGTTTGAGGCTGGCAAAATGTCATTGGTAGTCCCGTTCTGCCACAGCACCTCTGCGGTGACCGTTGCTGTCTGATCTATCTCTTCTCCAAAGACATCGCGCCATATTTTATACACTTCTGACAGTGGAATGTGTACCCGTCCGCCGGGAGCCACGATGTGGCAGTTGGTCATCCTTACATCGGCTGTTTCCTCAACGGTTTGAGTACCGGCCAATTCCCAAGGAGTGACATGTACCTCTATATCTATATAGTCTGTTTCCCTCAATGTCAAGTAGAGCTGATATACTTTGTTCCGTTCCATCATGTCTTTTCCTGCATTTTGCGGGTTTACTTTTACTGTATAGTCCTTTGTGGTTCCCAAATCATCTATACTGATGCCTTTGATGTGCAGCGTCAATTCGTTTCCGACAGTTACCTTCTTTTCCGGTAAATAGAAGGAGAAGTATTTGTCTGTGTCCTTAAAATCACGTCCCGGGTCGTCACTACTTGCCGGGTAGACGTAATCCAACGATGTATCTGTTCCGACAATCTGCATTTCTCCCGTTGTTTCGTTGATGGCAAACTGGTTTCTTGTTGTGAGATATCCATGCTTGCCCGTATTGCTTGCCTGCAAAGTTGCTGTACTTGGAATGGAAATGTTGCTGTTGTCCTTTGTCGCCATGTACACATCCACTCTTGCCACGCAGCGGTTCACTTCCAGATTGTTTACGTCATTGTATTGGGCGGGTACGTTCACTCCGCCGAGTTCACCGTACATAGGCAGACAGTATGTGTCTGCATGAGAGCGTAACAATAAGTTTTCTTCGTTGATGTAGTCGGCCATCTTGTATGTCACGGCTTCCAGTTCGGCATGAGAGCGCACGGCATCCAGTGCTGCTGCGGCAGCGTCCGGTTCATTCAGCACGGCACATACTGTTTTGTTGTCGCTCTTCGATACCCGGAAATAAGGTGATTTATAACTTTCCGAATCAGTAGGGACATTACCGTCGAAGAAGGTGGCATCCCATGAGCCGTCACTGTTGAATACGAAAATCCTTATCTTACGGATACGGTATTCGTTCAGGTTCTTGGACAAAACGTCTGTATCCGAAGTGGCGCCACGCGTCGTAATGCCTACCTCCATGTTTACCAGGTTGCAAGACAGGAGGTCATCCTCCCGGATATTGCATCCGGCTACCCATAGCAGCAAGAATATCATTAGGCCGATATGTATTGCTTCCTTGTGTTTCATCAATTTCATTATCAAGTGGTTGAATTATACATTGTCATTCATTCTGGATATACCATGTCCAGCCGTTAATGTTGATTTGTGTCGCTATCCATGATTCCGACATGAAGAAAACAATGGCATATTCGTCCTGGCGGTCCAGATATTCCTGGGCGCTCCAATTATGATTTTCCATGTTTGTCATCAGCAGATAGTCTTTCAGGTTGATGTCGAAGACTTTCCGTCCGCTTGCCTTTTCGGTTACTACAAAGCGGGTGTCCCTTTCAGGAGTCAGGCGCATGGTGTTTATCTCCACACATATGGCGGAGCGGCTTACTTGCTCTTTATAGTAGGGGCGAAAGCTCAACACGTCGTCCTCGTGCAAGGTGTTGTCGTGGTTCAGCCATCCGTTGGACTCTATGATTTCGTACGTGTAGTCGTCTACGTTCAGAGAGAAATTGTCGTCGGAGGTGGCGCATTGGAATATGAAACGCAGCTTGTTGGTATCTTTAATCAGATTGACAACTTCCGTCACATGGGCATCGCCTCTGAACTCTACGTCTTTCAGTTCGCCATACCATAGCGGTTCAAGTTCTTTGTCGAGTATGAGTGAAGATTCACGTTTCAGTTTCAGCTCAAGGTCGGACAGGGTGGAGACACCCGGAACGAGTTGCGATAGTTCATACGAATCATGCGCTCCGGCCCATGCCATGATTTGATATTTGCCTATGGGAAGATCAATCTCCATGCGATAGTGACCCGTGGATAGCGTTGCCCCTTCTTCCGACTGTTTTTTCAGGAATTTGCCTGAGTGGTCGAATATGTATAGCTCCACTTTGTCCACTTGCGTGGCAAAAGCGTCGGCAGAGTTCATGTTGTAGTCGTATTTGAACTGAATCAGGAAACGACATTCGGGCAAGTGTTCGTCGAAACAATTGCACGAGGCCAATATGCAAGAAATAAAGGTTGCAATGGGTAATGCTATCCGGTATAATCTTCTTTTTAGTTTCATTTCTTAGTGATTTTCTTTCATTTCTTTATTATGGTGTGGAGAAAGGTTTGGTTGCCGTTTCTCTCGTCATTATCTTGTTTGGGTACAACTGGATATCTCAGGGAAAAGAGATAAGTGCAATGTGGGGCAAACGCCCTCCCGAAGTTTTTTTTAAGATCTCCGGTAACTTTGTTGTTTTTGGAAATATAAGTTGTAGGGGATAGAACCCCTACAACTTATAGAAAATAGAATGAAATTTATAGAGAGAAAATTATAACTCTTCGCTTTGAGTATACCAAGTCCATGGGTTTACATTGATCTGAACAGACAACCAAGCTTCTTCATCTTCATCCGGAATGGTGGGATCCGGTGCAGGAATCGTAGGATAACCGGGGTTATTGATGGCTGTGATGTTTATGTCATAAACAGAGTTGCGAACTACACCGAACTCACCTAATTCATTCAGTGCTGTAGGGGTATCATCATGTTTAATCATGATTCTGTAGTAACTGACACCACCCTTGTAATAGTTGAATGAGCCTACCGAACCGGCACCGGCAGTTTTGATAGCGGTGGATAATCCATCCAAAGTAGTTACATAACCATCTGCTTTTGTAGCAGGAGCAGCATCAGGAGTAGCAGGTTGGTCCAGAGTAGGGGCACCTGTAATGCTACGACCGTTTAGGTAAGCTATCAAAGCGTCTGTCAATGGAGTAGAATAAAGGGACGGATTAGCAGATGTATACTTATTAGTCAGTTCTTGCTTAATGTAAGTCAGCAATGATGCATAAGTAAATTGGCTGCTGCCGATTGTAATCCAGTCATCACCGGTGGAGATAGTAGCGGGACTTCCATCATAATTTTTCAGTCCATTAGGTGTTATGACAGCCTTGAAGAGTACTTGTGTGGTATAAGCGACCATATTATAGGCGGCAGTTTGAGTGTTCTCCAAGCAATATTCCACTTCCGGATTTGTTTGGGCATCAGTCGGATTATTCCATACTGCAGGAACAGTAGTACCGGCATAGTAATTGTAATCTGACGCATAGTTTGTTACATCAGTACCCGGATCATGTTGAGTATCATAGTTCGGGTCTCTCCGGTAGGAACCAATCCTATAGATATCAAACGGTGAACGAAATCCTGCAGCAGTCCCTTCAAAATAAGTTGCTAATCTTTCAGAACATGGATAATATTTTTTGTTGGTTACATTGAGTACCCATCCCGCATCTGAAATAGTAGCAGGATAAGCACCAGTAGCACTGGGGGTACCCATACCCTTAATCTTATCGGCATATACACGAACTTTGGCCGCTACACGGTCAATATTGATAGAGCACGGGTTGGCTTCTGCAAGAGCTTGGGTAGTGTAGAGTGTCAGAGTTACATCTGCTCCAGCAGCATCAGACGGCTCCAAACCTCCCTTGGCATTACTCATCATGAAGTCGTTGTAGTTGGCACCTATAACATCACTGACGGTACCGGTCAATACTGCGTTGACTGCGTCATAACTCTGTCCTACAGCAGGAGCGAATGCAGCTACAGGATTGGCAACCACAAGCACATGCTTGGAACCGGCGGCTACTTTAAATGCCTTGCCCGCAGTTCCGGTAGGCTGGTTTGGGTTACCGGCTTCCGCATCTGTCCCTACTGTAAAGTCCTTTACATCAGTAACAACTCTGGGGTTTGCATCACTAAAGAATACGAGTTTCAGATCGGTTACTTTGGATTCATCGGCAGTACCAATCTCTTGATTGGGGTCATGCAGTGCACGGGTTGTTGCCGGTGTCTTGATGGACAATGCCACATACGCTTCTCCATTCGGATCGGTCACTATTCCGCTCTCATTTGTAATGGCATCGTCATTGTTGCAGGCCGCAAACAATACAGATGCAAATGCATACATAAAAAATAATTTTGTTTTCATACTTTTTTTAATTAATAATTGCTTCAATATACTTACTTGGCCAAAAATATATTTCATTGTTCTTTTTCTTCCAATTCCTCCAGGTTCTCTTCCGCTACCTTCAATCCGGCATTGGCAGCTGCTTTCAGATAATCTCTGGCTGCCTCATAATCACCTTTTAGCATAGCCAATATTCCACGAGCGTTGTCAAGCTCCGGTATACGTACTCTGGTTTTTACTTTGCCCAGATAGCGTTCTCCTGCCACTGTGTCGCCACGCGAAAGGGCTGCCAAAGCTGCATTCAGGTTGGCTGTACTGCTTTCCGGGAATAAGCGTGCAGCAGTCTCAAATACATCTACAAACTCTGTGGAACCTACCGGGTAACTGTTGGCGACAATGAACATCTCGTTCAAACTAAGATTTTGCGGATGGGTTGTCATCTCTTCCCGGGCTTCCTCCAATTCGAAATTCTTCACGCTATAGCTTGCCTTGCACACGGCAACTCGCAGTCCGGGATATACATTTTTCAGCAGATAGCGGTAAGGATCTCCTCCCCGCAAGTTCATCAGCAGCTTTTTCCGCTCTTTCTCCGCAGAGGTGGTTTGAATGATGTTCAGCATTTCGTCTTTGAAATCAAGCATAGCCTGTTCTTCAAGCTTCTTTTGCAGGCCATCCCAGTTTTCGCCTCCAAACTCTACGTGATAAATGTCGAGCGGGAAGCTGTATAGCAAAGCCAGATAGTTGCGCAATGCCTCTGCACGCCCTTCAGACAATCGCTTGTTGCCTGCCAATGCGCCTTCAGGGGATGCATAGCCTATGATGTCTATCCGCTTCAGGGTGATGGTTTTGTTGTCCGTCAGTTCGTTTATCATGTTGCGTATCTTAGTCAGCTCGCGCGGGTTGTTCATGTAGTCGGGACGTATGTCTGTCTTGTTCACAACAAAGTCCAGAAAAGCTTCGGCCTGCACTTCGCGGTTTTTTATCTCTTCGACTTGCGGTTTCAAATATGCCATGTGTGGCACTAATGCCCGCTTCTTCTTTTCCGCCTGTTTCACTTTGGCTATCTGCTCTGCATATAATTCCGCATTCTTCCCGCAACCGCAGTCATCGTATCGTACTTCGAGAGTGGCATCTGCCATCCATGCCTCATAGGGTATGGAGTGGCGGTAACTGATGTTTGTCGTGCGGTTATGGTATCCTTCTACTACTTGATATGGTTGCTGATATTTCTTTTTCTGCGTGTTGCTCATCAATGACAGCATGCGGTGGTAGATTTTCAGGTTATTTCTCCCTTTTATGGAAACTTCGGGCAGGGAACATTCCCCCGAAGATGAGACGAGGCGGGGAAGCAGCTCTATGCTATTGGTAGAAACTACCTGAATGTCTTTCAGCTGTATGTCCAGTTCGATGAACAACAGGTTCCCTATTCGTTCCAAGTGCAGGGGATTGATCATAATCTTTCCGGTATATGCCATTTCCTTGTTTTGGGCAATGGCAGTTGCCGGCAGGATTCCTGTTGCGGCAACTATCCAAAGTAAGAGTACGGTTATTGGGCGTTTGAACTTTTTCATGGCTCTTTTATTTAATCATGTATATTAGTGAAATAGAGGCTTTGGTGGGACCCACATAGTTCTTATGGGAATGTCCTTTCGGGGTTCCGCATGTGCGGCAGGGATATTTGTCTGTTACGATATGTGCGTATCCTATTCCGATTTCCATTTCCAGTGACCAGCGGTTGCTTAATATCCATGAGTATCCGCCTGATACACCTGCGCCATACAACTGTCCTTCGTAACGGTTCTGCTTCATATTCTTGCTTACTGGCATCCAGTTGCGCAAGCCACCTATATTGAAGTCAGCATAGTGGGCGTGCAGTCCTACGAAAGTGCGGTTGAATTTCTCGCAAAACCAGTAACGTATCGCGGGTTGTACGCCCCAATGCTGCCCCCTCATGCCATCGTCCCACTTCCATGGATTGTAATTGAAGGGTATATCCAAAGTCCAGTGCCGTCCCATCCCCAGTTCAATGCCAAGATTGAGGGTCGTGGTAGCATCATACAGGAGGTTCGTTTTGATTGCTACTTGCTGCGCATGCATATTTATGGTTGCCGCGCTGTACAGAAGTATAATAAAAATCAATACTCTTTTCATTTGTTTTTTTTATATATTTAGTATAGAAAGGTCCAGTATACACTTGTATACCACTTCTCCATGTCTATTATTATGGGATGCCTGGATCTATATAGTACTAGTAATTTCTAGCAAAAAAATACTAAATTATGTAATGCGAGGGCAGGTACAGACTATTTAATGGCTTGTTAAAGTGTTATGATTCAAATCATTAATCTTATTAATTGCTTCTGATTTGAGTCGGTTTCCATTTAATGGTGAGAAGGTGATCTGAATTATAAGGAAAGTGTATAAAATAACTGTCGGACAGTGATTGATTTTTAGGTTAGTATTATTTCTATGATTCGTTTTGTCTGTTCGATTATTCTAAAGCGGTTGTCCGTATGTTCTCCCTCCAGACAGATGATCTGTCTCCGCAGTAAAGTAAGCTTGCTGTTAGGGAAAATGAACCGGATATATCCGAATTTCTTATTTCCGTTTGAGATGACAAGGCGGCAGCCGGTCAGAGGTTTTGATACAAGGCTCTTTTTGTAGGAGATATTCTACTCAAAGGAAGTTGCATTTGAATTCAATATTCTAAGTCTTTAATTTAGGGTAATTCGTTTCACTGCAAACCACTATTGAACCTTTATGGGACCTCTGACAGATTTTTCTCTTCCTTTCCTACGAAACCTCAATCACATTTTCCTTTTGTACTATCAATGTGCAGAATTTTCCCTGTTCTATTTTTATTCCCCTACTCTTTTACTAATTATGTGAATCAGGAGTTGAATTATGTTCATTATTGATGGGTTATGAACAAAAAAACAGGGTAGTGGTGTATATTGTTTACAAATGATATATGCTCCTAAAATAGTCGTATACTGAACCTAATTCAGTCGTATACTGAATGCTATTCAGTCGTATACTTAATAGGGTTCAGTCGTATACTGAATAGGGGTGGTTTAATGATATTGATAATCAGAAAGTTACAAAAAGCCATATTGCTATTGATAAATTCTGACAAATAATTAAAATATCATCACCCTCATAACTTTCGGGATATGAATATAGTTCAACTACTGATTCGCATTAATTGCAATACTTCTTTTCTTATATTAAGGCGAGTTTGATTTTTTGTTATCTGTCTTCCGATTGTCGGTGTGAGATTTTTGGGTGCAAAGTTCAAACATACCATTATTTATCCCAAGACCAGGCTTTGTTCCGCTACAAATCTTCCTGTAAGAAGGCAGAAAAAAAAACTATCGCAGCCAAATCTCCCATTCCCGGTTATAGTGGTTTGTGGACCGTGAGGAAAATTATTCGCTTGTACGGCGGTAGGATGATGGTGTATAAATACGCTTAGTAAGGTGGAGTATCGGAACAAAGAAAATCAGGCAGATCACAGAAAAGCACATATATCTGCCACAAGTAATAACCCTCATGTAACGTTGATAATGGCAGACAATATGCTTGGTGGTTATTTGCAGAGCACTTTGTCTGGCGAGTTTAGCATTTCGGTATTGGATACCTTTGACATGAAACTACTTACTTCCATAAGGCATAGTCCGGATACGATTATTATAGATGAAAATGTGAATGGTGTATGTGGAGATGAGGATTGGAAGCCCGGACAGTCAGCATCTGCAGGCTCAAAGCTGACATTCAGATGCTAATAGGCAGCTGTGAGTTCTACAATCTTATCTATAAGCAGTTGCTATTGTCCTAGAACTGGAAGTAAATGAGAGGTACATGCTAGGCGAGCAACTGGAAAGATGCAAGTACCTATTTTCACGCTTTCTAGTTAACATTTCTGTTGCTTTCATCCGTTTTAAAGTGTAGCATAATACATATATTGTCGGATAAGCAATACCCAAACTATATATTTTTTGAGGATTCCCGTAATATGTGAATAAAAGTCTTAACCGCATTGCGTTGATAAGAGCCTCTCAGAAATAACAGTGTGGCATTCATTGGAATATTGTTTTTTTCGAACGGTATTGCTACCAGGCCATCTTGTTCATGTACCAATGCCTTTGCCAGAACCGTTATCCATTGTCCTGTTTTAACGAGGTGCAGAAGGGTGTAGATCTCATTAATCTCAATCTGTGGAATAATTTGTAGTTTCTGGGAACAGATGAAGGAGTCAAATTGATGTCGTGCATTTATACCTTTTGATGGGATAACAATGGGATAGTTTGCCAGGATGGATGGATTGATTTGGGTATATGATGCTAAAACATGATGTTCTTCCACTACTACACAAAGGTCTGTTGCAAATAAAGGCTGTTCCTCTATCTGGTTATCAGGTTCTAACAGATTGAATGATAATGCAAAATCCAAGTCACCGGAATGTAGGAGTTCCAACAGTTCTGCCGCTTTTCTGTAAATAATCTCCACTGTTATCTTAGTGTATAAGGAGCAGAATCTTTTCAAGGTTTGAGTAAGAATCGGCGAAAGCCCGTATGTAACTCCAATCCTTAGCTTGCCGGTTCTCAAATTCTCCATGTCCCGTAGCATTTGTACACCGTTTTCAGCATCTGCAAGCGTTTTCTCTGCGAAAGGAAGAAATGATCGTCCAGCTTCACTCAATAAAATACGTTTGCCAATTCTTTCAAAGAGCAAAACGTCTAAATCTATTTCCAATTGCTTGATTTGTTGCGACAAGGTGCTTTGTGAAATATTAGAGAGTTTGGCAGCTTCCGTAAAGTTCAAAGTTTTTGCCGCAAATATATAATATCGTAATTGTCTGATTTCCATTACTAATCTATTTTATCGATTATTATTATCTAATCAATCCGTGATGCAAATATAGTCTGTTATATCGAGTTTTAGTAATTTTGCAGCATAAAAAAAATAGAAATGAACTGGAACTATATGCAACCTGTCAGAATCAGGTTTGGTAATGGCTTGACAAGCTATTTACCGGAAGAGATTAAAATACTGAATGGGCAGAATGGTTTGCTGATAACTTCTGCTTCCTTTGTGAAAAAGGGATTGTCGGAGAAGCTATGCAAAATGTCCGGTGGAACGATTAAACACGTATATGGTCAAGTCTCAGCTAATCCTGATGTAATGGAATGTGAAGCTTGTACCCAAATGTTGCGAGAGAACTCATGCGATTTCGTGGTGGCACTCGGTGGTGGAAGTGTAATGGATTGTGCCAAGGCGGCAGCCACCTTTTGTCTGACTGACGAACCGGTAGAGAACTATTTGGCAACAAGCAAGCAAGTTCCACAAGCACATTTGCCGCTTATTGCCATACCAACCACCGCAGGGACAGGAAGCGAGATTACCTGTGTGTCAGTCCTGTCCGACCACCGTAGGGGAATTAAATCGCCTATCACCTCTAATAGTTTCTATCCGGAAGTTGCTATTGTAGACCCTGAACTGACCTATTCTGTTTCTCCTTATATGACGGCTTGCACGGGTTTTGACGTGCTTTGTCATGCTATCGAAGCATATTGGAGCATTCACCACCAACCTATTTGTGACGCTTTGGCTGTTCATGCGGCACGTCTCGTCTTTACCCATCTGCTTGTTGCCTGTCAATATCCTAAAGACGTAACGGCACGTGAGAAAATGGCGGAAGCGTCCGTCATGGCAGGTTTGGCTTTTACTATGCCCAAAACCACTTCGGCACACGCCTGTTCTTATCCGCTTACAAATCTGCTTGGCATGCCTCATGGAGAAGCCTGTGCCTTGACGATTGCCTACTTTCTACGCTTCAATGCAAAGCATGGTTTTTGCCGTATTCAATCATTAGCTAAAGAATTGGGCTATGATGATGCCAATAGTTTGGCAGATGCCATAGAACAACTTAAAATAGAAACAGGGATGCGCCGGGACTTGAAAGAATACAAACTCAACGATAAACAGCTCGAAGCATTGGTGCAAGGCAGCAAACATCCGAACCTGCTGAACAATCCGGTCATAGTGAGCGAGGAAGATTTGAGAGAGATGTATAACACAATGAGATAATTATATATATGAAATCATTTGATGAACTATTGCGGCAAAGGCGAAGCATCCGCCAATATGATGCGCAGAAGAATGTATCGAAAGAGTGCATAGAGAAGCTGTTGGCGGCAGCTATTGAGGCTCCTTCGTGGAAGAACAAGCAGACAAGCCGCTATCATGTGGTGATGTCACCGGAGATTCGTTCCCGATTAAAAGAGTGTCTTGCACTCCAAAACCGGATCTCGATAGCCGATGCTCCTGTACTGATTGTCACAACTTTCGTGAAAGGAATCGTTGGATTTGAAAGGGACGGCACACCGACCAATGAGCTGGCAGACGGATGGGGAGCTTATGACCTCGGGTTGCAAAACTCCATTCTTCTTCTGAAGGCGACAGAGTTGGAATTGGATACCATCGTACTGGGTTTGAGAGATGCCGATGCTATCCGTGATTTACTTCACATTCAGGATGATGAAGTGATTGTATCTGTTATTGGAGTGGGTTATCGAAGCAAAGATTCCATACGTCCCAAGCGAAAGGAGATAAGTGAGATTGTAACCTACTACTAATCTGATATTTATTATGAAACAACTGATAACGAAAAGTGTTTTTATTATTACCCTCTGTTGCGGATTCTGTCCGTTACCAATCAGAGGGCAAAACAAGATTGAGAAGACAATGAACTATTCAAAAGTAAACTACCATTATTGTAAGGTCGAGGACGTTGAACTATTCTATCGTACAGCCGGAGATAGAACAAAACCGGTGATGCTGTTGTTGCATGGTTTTCCCAGCAGTAGCCATATGTTCCGCGATTTAATTCCGGAACTGGCAGATGATTTTTATGTCATAGCACCAGACTATCCGGGATTCGGTCAGACTGAAGCACCGGGACGTGACAAGTTCGATTATACATTTGAACACCTGACGGATATTGTGGATGCCTTTACACAAAATCTGAAGCTGAAGCGTTTTGCCCTCTATGTATTTGATTATGGTGCACCCATCGGCTTCCGTCTGGCAATGCGGCATCCCGAACAAATCACAGCCATCATCAGTCAGAACGGAAATGTCTATCGGGAAGGTCTTGGAAAGAAATGGGCTGCCCGTGAAGCTTATTGGCGCAATCCCACTCCCGAACTTCGGAAAGAGTTCAGTTCCGCCTTTGCACCGGAGACTATCAAAGGACAATACTTAGGCGGAACGGAAAAAGGCATGGTTTCCCCCGATGGCTATACGCTTGACATTGCTTATGTGTCCCAACCCGGACGAGCCGAAATCCAGTCGGATCTGATTTTGGACTATCGTACCAATGTGGCTCTTTATCCGATGTTCCAAACTTATCTGCGTGAATATCAGCCGCCTCTTTTGGCTGTATGGGGAAAGAATGACCCTTCCTTTATTCCGCAAGGTGCGGAAGCGTTCAAACGGGATGTGCCAAATGCAGAAATACACTGGGTCGATTCGGGGCATTTTGCACTTGAAACCCATGCCAAGGAGATAGGGCAAATGATTGTGGCGTTCATGAAAAAACTTCCATGATAGGGAAAAGAAAATGTGTAGAAGATCTATTTATATATTTAACACTAATGAATAAGATAAATTTGATGATGGCGTTGATAGTAGTCCTGTGTTTGGGTGCTTGTAATGCCAATCTGCCTAAAACGACGGAGACGAACTTGACTGGTAAAGAAAACGGTAAATGGACAGAAGCAAGTCCGGAAGAATTGCCCAATGCCATTCAATTGATAAATAAAGGTAAGATGGTATTGGCAGCAGGCAATGATAAAGACATGAATGCAATGGCTATATCACAAGGAAGCATCGGCTATTTATGGCATCGTCCTGTTGTTACCATCTATATTTCTTCAAGTCGTCACACTCATAAGTACTTGGAAAACAATGATTATTTCACGCTAAGTACTTTTGCTCCCAGTGAGATGAATAAGCTGATGTACTTAGGTACACATTCCGGACGGGATGGCGACAAGATAAAGGAATCGGGTGTCCATGCCGAATTTACCGAACTTGGCAATCCCAGTTTCCAAGAAGCGACAATGACCGTTGAATGTAAGAAAATCTATAGTGAGCCGTTTAAAGAGGAAAAGATGGACAGCACTGCCATGGAGATGTATAAGGATGGAACAGGTACACATACTATGTATATCGGAGAGATTGTAAATGTTTGGATTCGTAAATAGATACAATGATATGGATAAATTTCGTTATATAGCAAGCTGTTTATTCACCCGTGATTATCCGGAACTGAGTTTCCGTATTCAGGATTATCTGCGGAAGAACTTTGGTATGGACATCATTCGTTGCTGTGCCGATAAATATAAGGTTCATGAGTTTGAGGAATGTATGGCACCCTCCATTCGGCAGCGTTGGAAGGATACCACTCATTATACTCCGTTTGACAAGGATACTGTCATGGTATCCGTTTGCCACAACTGCACGGCAGTCTTTCAAGAAAGTCTCCCGGAAGTGAAAGTTGTTTCTCTTTGGGAGTTTCTCTTGGAAAATGCTACAGACTTTCCTTTTCCTGACTGTAAAGGTGAAAAAATGACCTTACAGGACTGTTGGCGTTCTTACGACAACACCAAAGAACAGGAAGCTGTCCGGGCATTGATGCATAAAATGAATATTGAGATAGTCGAGTTGAAAGAGAATCATGCGAATACCCATTTCTGTGGCATCTCTACCTTGCGACCAGCTCCGGCACGTAATCTTAAAATGGCTCCCAAACGTTTTGTAGAAGACGCACCGGGCTTATTTAAGCTACATACACTGGAAGAACAAAAGTCTGCTATGCAAGAATATTGCAAGCAAGTCCAGACAGAAAAAGTAGTGGCATATTGCCATTATTGTACGGAAGGCTTTCGATTGGCTGGTCAGCAGAACCTTCATTTAGCAGAGCTGTTATTCAAGAATTTGTCTTGCTAAGTAGCACTATATATCTGGAATAGAATAATATATCTTGAAGATTTAGATCGTATTGTCTTTCATTTAAGGTCATGCACCACTTCGGATGGCATGACCTTCGTGTAGTAAATGAAAAAGTGAAAATCCACCTTTCCCTCTTATCCCATTTTATTTACTTCCTCTTTTTTATTAATAGCAACCTTTTTACCCTTTGTTCATATTGTATGCGGTATTGAATTCGGCAATGGTCTGATTTATCACATCAATCAGTTCTTCGATGGCAGTACAATCTTTTGCCGTCTTGCTTAACAGCAGCGATGCATATACATAATCACAAATTTGTTGATAACAAGCATCTGTGTGTTGACGTACAGTACCTATGTTCTCTGTTTTGTTGGTGGTACGAATCCTTGTAGAATTGTTACGAATCGCTTCATTTCTTTTATTCATCGTGTCAAGAGTTGAAACAGTGCTTGTTAATCCTAATATAGTGATCTGTTCAGCATTGCGGGGATTCTTGAAATCTGCTATCAAGCCGCTGATATGGGCTGTTTCTGTGTCCATTGCTTCATTCTTTAATTCTGAATAAGGCTCAATGATAAGGCTTAAAATCTCGTAGGCTGCCTTATTCGTCGCTAATAGAGAATGCGCCGCACTATTGATTGCGGTAAAAAGTTCATCTATCAGTTCGTCGCGCTCGCGGTCATATTGTATCAATAGAGTAGCATCCATACTGGTGTGTGTTTCGTGCGTCAAATCGTTTTCCAGGTTGATGTTATATAGGTATTCTTCCAATAGCTCATAACTTACATTGATTTTCTCTGTACCAGGTACAGTAGATGTGAAGTAGCCATACATACGTTGATGAAATCCGGCATGAAGTGCGTTAGAAAACTGGCCGCAAGATGAGCCGGAGATTTTCTTGATGTTTTTCATAATTTTTTGTCTTTTGGTAGCCAGTCGCGCAAACCGTTTGTGTGCCAGCCCGGTTCTTATACTTAGATTGTTCCGCAAACGGTTTGCGGTGGGCTCCCATCTCTTTATACTCCGCAGAAGCTCGGCGCGGGATCTTTGTTTTTGAAACAGTTCGCATAACGGTTGTAGAAAGCTTCAGGTTTAGAAAATATTCCAAGGAAACTAGTGAACTATTTTCTAGACAAGTGTCTTACAAAAATCATCTGCAAGGCATTTTTTCACCAAAAGCCACAGCATATGATGCTATGGTGAGTTTTCGACAGCAAAAATACACTTTTAGAGGAATAATACAAAAGAATAGGCTTTCTTCTTTATGGTTCTATATGCTTTTTCTATGCCGGTTTTGATCTTGTTATGGTAAATGTCCCTGTTTTATAGTTATATTAATTCCCCTTTTTTTAAAGAGTCATATGATTGAAATCCCTCTTTTAACAAACCAAGCTATTTCTCTTTTTATACATCATGTAATAGTATAAATACTTGTCTGCCGGTATCAGAATGTCATCTCCCATTGTTTATAGGGTTCCCTTGTTTAAATTTTATCTATTTTCTCCTACCCTCAATTATATGATCGGTTCTATAGGAATCCGATTTTTCCCATTTCAAATATTGGTACAGTTGTATTTATTTCTATTACATTTTCCCATTCTGGCAGCTACAACTACAGTTGAATGTTATCGTTTCATAACAATCTATGTTCCTTACCAGTACCGGTCATTGTGGTTTTTACCCAATCTTTTCATTTCATTTTCTGTAACGAAGTCACTATCATTTTTCCGATGCAAAGTTAGTGGACAGCTATACCCTTCTTTTATGAAGGGATATGGGGCCAATTCGTAAACACCGCCGTAACTATTTCTAAAGAATCTTCCTTTACCGAGAAAGCATATTCTCAAGGAATTGTTTCCTTCTATCTTGACCAAAAGAATTTCGATAAAATCTTCCTTTTTTTTCAGGCAATAAAAAGCGTATTTCACAGCAATTTTTTGGTGCACCCCGAAGACTGTCCGGCAGAGTTTTGCATGTAAAATTGATTAAATAACTTCTAAAAATGACGATTATGAAAAAGATTGAAAACAAATTCACAGTGACAGGTTACGTTGGTAAGGATGCAGAAATCCGTAATTTTAAAACAGCAAGTGTAGCACATTTCTCATTGGCTGTCAGCCGTAGTGAAAAAGAGGGTGATAATACTAGTTATGTATCTGCTTTTATGTCTATGGAAGCTTGGAGGAAAAATGAAAACCTTGAATCTTTCAACATCCTAAAAAAAGGGAATTTGATCACAGTGGAAGGTTATTTCAAGCCGGATGAATGGACCGACGAGACAGGGAAGAAAAGAAATCGCATTGTATTTGTAGCGTCCAAGTACTCAATGGCTTCGGATAAGGAAGAAGTACCTGTGACCGGAACATCTGGCGAATAGCAATAATCTTCCCTGTAGAATAAAGAAGGCGGCCTAGGTCGCTTTTTTTATCCTTCCGCTGCCTTTTCCTTTTTTACCGTTGCCAGTTCACTGGATCTCTCTTCTCAGGGGAATAATAGACTTCGCTGATTAGGACAGTTCCCCTAACCTTCTCTAGTTCAGGTCATGTGAATAGATCTAAACAGGAGGGCAAACGAAACACACTTTCTCTACTTCCCTTTCCGAAGCCATGATTCTCGTCATGACTTTCTCCCTTTCAGTAGTTCCAGTGAGTTTCTGTTATGTTTGTCCCCAAGTTCACATTATTTATTTAATGTGTTAAGTTTTTTCCTTTTTTTAATAAATCTTAATTCACTCATCTCCCATTACAATGGCTTCCCTCTCTCCTTTTTTACAATACAAGTCATTATAAACTGTGTATTAATGGCTGGTATCCTTGTTGTTTGTTTGATTAGCTGTCCCTTTATATCTATAAATCTATTGCAAATTAGCATGATTAAAGAATATTCTAAAAAGTGTAAACAGGAGTAAGTGTTTGAAATAATCAATTGGATAGAATACGTGGGCACCCACTCACTACCACAAAGGTTGGATCGCCAGATTTACCTTCACGCAATGTTTGGAATACCCACGTTATACGTAGGCATTCAACTCATTTTGTGCGTGAATTCTTTGGACTGGCGATCCTATTTATGTGGCACAAAAAAGCTAAATGCTTCTATTATTCTCTATAAGTGTGACAAAGATATAAAACTTTTATAAGATATAGTCTTGCCGTAAGAAATAATTTTGTAGAATCTATCGGCTATTTTTATCTATACCTCTTCTCTTTTTTATCGTCAATTATCCATAAAACCATTTTGTATTTTCATCCCTATCCTCTCTCCATTATTTCTTTCATTTCTACTTTATGAAACAAGTGAAAGATAAGAGTCCGGTAATTCTTTTATCACTATCTTATATCCCTTTAATTTTGGCCGAAAAAAGAAGAATATAAAAATGATTGACAGCAAGAAAAAAAATACACTTGATAATTTTCAGATGACAATAGGATTAGACCTATTGGAATTTTTAAAAGAAAGGTCAGCTAAGACGACCAAAGAAGGTGCCTTATGTTATCTGATTTCTCAAATTGTACAAGAACCAGTCACTGTCATAAAGAATGGATACAGTTTTACTTTGCAACCTGGTCAGGTAATGGCTCCTTTGTTACAGTTGGCCAAGGAGTGGAATTGGGATAGGAAATCGGTAAGACGCTTTTTGGACGGACTGGAGAAATTAGGTTATATCAGGAAATTCCAATATCAGTATGGAACCATTCTGGAGTTTCCGGGACTGTCAGCAAGGACACCTGATACAGCTGTCCCCTCCACCTCACTTGGTGGGCAAACATCTACACCTGTTGTAGATGAGCTATTCCCCATAATGCCGGATGTCCTTATGGAGAACAGTGGACTGAAATTGCAGAGTGTATTTTACGAAGATCCTCCGTTGCAACTTGATGAAAAAAAACGGAATCTTTGCCGGGAAGTTTATGATAAGTTCATTAGTAATTTCCCACTATTGCCAAAACCTGCTCCCTATGATCAAAGAATAGAAAAGGATATATACTATGTTTTTATATTGGGTATGAATGGCAATTTCGGGACGTTACAGCGATATTTTGACATTATCAGGAATGATCCCTTCAGAAATGGAGCAATGGCTCAATTATCGCCTAATTCAGGATATACTGAATCATTCCAATCTCTTTTTTCCTGTAAATGGCAAATCGTATTGGCTAAAGAATCGAAGGAAATAGAAAATCAGAAATAACCCGGACATTGAAGAATTGCACAGTATATGCTCATGGCGGGCACTATGGTTACCTCTGGTATCAATTGGTATAAGGTGGGGAATCAGCATCGAACCCGGACTTTTTTGACCGTCCAAACTGGGCTTGCCCAGGCCCCCTTTTTTTAAAGGGGGGAGCCTAATCCCCCCTCCATTAAAATGGAGGAGAATTTCAGCTCCGGGAAATGTAGCAAGCTGTCTTTTTTAGGTGTCCACAAAAACATATTTATGAGTAATACAAATAAGCAGGTAGCTGATATGCAGTCAGCAAAAGGTGTCACCGCGGCAGAGAGTGATGAATATCAGAGAAGATGGAGCAATGAGCGTTGGGCCATAGCCGAGAAGGATGGGAATTATGACCGTTCGCGTGAGCATTTGAATTTTGAGGTTACGAAAGGTGGCATTGTGACCTCGATTGATAAGACAATCCGGGTACCACAAAGGATTGAAGCACGTTTGGCCCAATGTGGAATCGTAAATCCCAATAAAAAGAAAAAGGTTCCTAATATAAGGATCTGTGCCAAGTTTATTTTTGGAGGTTCACGGGAACGGATGCATGAGCTGGCGTATGGGAATCAGAAAGTAAATTTGCATAAAGGAGCCGATAATTCTCATATTATCAGAAGCTGTGAAATAGAAGAATGGGCCAAAGACATTTATAGCTTTGTATGCAATAGCTGGGGCGAGGACAATATTGTAGGTTTTTATGTCCATTTGGATGAAATGAATCCACATATTCACTGTACAGTGTTACCCATTACTTCTGAGGGTAAGCTCTCTTATAAAAAAGTCTTTAGTGGGGACACCAAATGGGACTATAGAGATAAAATGCTGGCTATACATACGGAATTGGCAGAGGTCAATCGAAAATGGAATCTCGTCAGGGGCACAAGCATCATAGAAACAGGGGCACAACATGTTTCAACCGAGGAATATCGTAGAAGTTTGAGAGAAGAATGTACAACATTAGATGAACAGATTAAGAACCAACGTAAAATACTTTATTCACTAAATGGTGATATTTGGAAAGCACAAATTCGGCTAAAGGGACTCAGTACAATGGTGAAGAATTTAGAAAAGCAGAAAGCCAATCTGGAAGATAAAAAGGTGACTTTGGAACAACAAATGAAACAAGGTAAGATTAGTGCAGATAAAGCAGAAAGTATCCTGAAAGATTTGAACATTGACCTTGCCGAAGTTATTTCTAAAATTGGAGATAAGGAAGCCAAACTGGCAAATGCTGAGCAACAGCTACTATCTTTGCAGAAAGAACTGGAAGAAACGAAAGAATATGAGTCGGCTTTAAGGAAGGAGGGCAATAAGGCTGTTGCAAATCTTGAGGAACAAGTAAAGATGCGTCTTTTGTCAGCGTCGTTTCCGGATATCCTTCAAGATTTTAAGAATATATTTTCTATGCTTACTTTTCGCGAGATAGATTTATTTGAGGATTCACTATTAAAGGATCTGGCGGAACATGGAGAAGAAATAATGAAATGTGCTATGCTTCTTTTCGCTGGTTATGTGGATCAAGCTACGATGGTTGCTGAGGGTTCTGTAGATGGAGGTGGTGGAAGTGATTTAAAATGGGGGCGCGATGAAGATGAAGATGAGCGTGCATGGGCACGACGTTGTATGCTTATGGCCCATAAGATGGTAAAACTATCTGGAACAGGAAAACGTAATAAACGTTGAATTGCATCTGCTTAATATTGTTATAAATCAGATATGATAAGGAAGGTAGGAGTCAGAATAACTCTCCTACCTTTTTGCTGGTAATGTCTTAATAAATTGGACAGTCTTATTTGGGGACTATTGTAATAGTCTCTATAATTCATATTCTATATAATCGGAAGCAATGTAATACGGAAAATGTGATAACGGTTAGGTGTCCCTTAATCTAGTGTCGCTGTTTATAGCTTCTTTCCACCCCCTGTCTCGTTCCTAAATTCAATTCACCGTTCCAATACTCATTTAGGCATTGGATGAAGGGGTAAATACGATGCACATTTTTCATGTACCCATTTGTTTGCCATTTAAAAATAAAATCAATGATAAGGCGTGTCATGCCTTGACCTCTTTTGGAGGTAGTATTGCGATGCTCATTAGCTAGGCGCAAGCTTTCTTTGGCTTCTGACAACAATTTTTCTATTTCTGGCCATGGATGTATATTATAAAAGAAATTTTTAATTTCTACTTTTTCTTTTAATAAGTCCTGTTTACATAGTTTACGATAGGCATATTCAATGGGATAATCAATATCTTGAGTTTCCTTGATGGAGTCTATGTATATTTTCCAATCATTTAAATTCATTGTTGAAGCGGAAATACTCGCGTTCATGACATTTTGTATTTGGGTGATAAGGACAGACCTGATTAATTTGTCATCTTTCTTTAAATTCATGAATTCTACTTCCAACATTTTAATGATTGATATATAAATATCTTTAGATTGTATCAGAAGAGAGAGATTGTTGACATTTGCTGCTTTACTTGTTACT
>ERZ779885.1183-NODE-1183-length-27304-cov-6.060039_pt1 | contig 27304 bp, 18 predicted proteins | sample MGYA00511554_ERZ779885 | MGnify/ENA primary metagenome ERZ779885 (study PRJEB29588, sample SAMEA2160998) | human gut metagenome | biome: human gut; feature: human-associated habitat; material: faeces | place: Denmark | collected 2008/2010 ... | reverse complement strand
GCCATAGCACTTGGCCAGCACGTCCTTGCGCATCGCCTTAACCGTTTCGCGGGCGATGATGCGCCCGCCGATGCAGGCCTGGATCGGCACCTCGAAGAGCTGGCGCGGAATCTTGTCCTTGAGCTTCTCGGCCATCTTGCGCGCGCGGGGATACGCCTTATCCTCGTGGATGATGAAAGAGAGCGCGTCGACAATCTCGCCGTTGAGCATGATATCGAGCTTGACCAGCTTGCTCTTCTGGTAGCCGCACAGCTCGTAGTCAAAGCTCGCATAACCGCGCGTGCGGGACTTGAGCGCATCGAAGAAGTCGTAGACGATCTCGTTGAGCGGGAGCTCATAATGAATATCCACGCGGTCGGAGTCGATATAGGTCATATCGCGGAAGGTGCCGCGGCGATCCTGACACAGCTCCATGATATTGCCCACATATTCCGTCGGGGAATAAATGTGCGCATTGACCATCGGCTCCTCCGCCTGCGCGATGAGGGACGGGTCGGGATAGTTGGTCGGGTTATCGATGAACACGACGCTGCCGTCCGTCTTGGTAATGCGGTACACGACGCTCGGGGCCGTGGTGATCAGGTCAAGATTGTATTCACGCTCCAGGCGCTCCTGGATGATCTCCATGTGCAGCAGGCCAAGGAAGCCGCAGCGGAAGCCAAAGCCGAGGGCGACGGACGTCTCCGGCTCAAAGGAAAGGGCTGCGTCGTTGAGCTGGAGCTTGTCCAGCGCGTCGCGCAGATCGGGATACTTCGCACCGTCCGCCGGGTAAATACCGCAATAAACCATCGGCTGCACGGCACGGTAGCCGGGCAGAGGCTCCGATGCGGGGTTATCCGCGCGGGTGATGGTGTCGCCGACGCGAGCGTCCTTCACGGCCTTAATCGACGCCGTGATATAGCCGACCTCGCCGGAGGACAGCTCCTTCGCGGGCTCAAAGGTCGTGGCGCGCATATAGCCGCACTCGACGACGGTAAACTCGCTGCCGACGCTCATCATGCGGATCGTATCGCCCGGATGAACGGTTCCTTCCTTGAGGCGCACATGCGCAATCACACCGCGGTACGGATCATAATAGGAATCGAAAATCAGCGCGCGCAGAGGAGCGTCATCGTTTGCCTGCGGCGGCGGGACGAGCTTCACAATCTGCTCCATCACCGCGCCGATGTTGATGCCCTGCTTGGCGGAGATCGCAGGCGCGTCCTCTGCCGGAATGCCGATCACGTCCTCGACCTCCTTGCGCACGCGCTCCGGATCGGCGCCGGGCAGGTCGATCTTGTTCATCACCGGCACGATCTCCAGGCCCGCGTCGACGGCAAGATACGTATTCGCCAGCGTCTGCGCCTCGATGCCCTGCGAGGAGTCCACGACAAGCACCGCTCCCTCACACGCCGCAAGGCTGCGGGAAACCTCATAGTTGAAGTCGACATGGCCGGGCGTGTCGATCAGGTTGAACATATAGTCTTCCCCGTCCTGGGCATGGTAAACGAGCGTCACGGCATGCGCCTTGATGGTGATGCCGCGCTCGCGCTCAAGATCCATGTTGTCGAGGAGCTGATCCTCCATGTCGCGCAGCGCCACCGCCTGCGTCTGCTCAAGAATGCGGTCTGCCAGCGTGCTCTTGCCGTGGTCGATATGCGCAATAATGCAGAAGTTTCTGATTTTATCCTTGGAAAAGCTCAATGCTTTCGTTCCTCCTTCTCCGGGCTGAAGCCGCGCCTACGGCGGGCAATTCGCGCCTACGGCGGGCAATTCGCGCCTGCGGCGGGCAATTCGCGCACGCTCCCTCCGGTCGCCCGGTGATGCGGTTCCGGACGCCGGGCGGCCCGCGATGCGCCCTGCCTGCGATCATTGTACCATATGCGGGGCGGGGAGAGCAAGGAAAAATCCGGGAAAGTGCAGGTCAATCCCCCAGAGGAGAATATCGCATTTTACCTGTCCTCCTGCTCTGCAGCTACCATGCGGGCACAGGCCGAAGTATTTGCAAATTGCCGCTTTTCCATGCGGGTCCAGCTGCGGAACCCGTAGAGATCGTTAACAAAGAAGGCTGCGAAGCAGACGAAAACGGATAGATACGAGAGATCCTCAAGCGCGGCCAGCCCCCACAGGACGATAAGCACCAGGTCGTTCGCGGCATAGGCCGCCGCAAAGAAGGGGCTGCGCTTATAGGTGAGAAGCACGGCCAGGCAGCTCGTCGTCACGGAAATGGTACTCGGAATCAGATTCGCGGTGCCGAGGGCCGCGAGAATAAAATAGAAAACGACGGTCACAGCCATCGTGGCGGCCGCGAGAAGCGCCCACTCGTTTTTCCGCAGACGATGCACCGCAACCTCCGAGCGGTTTCCCTGATACGGGTTTTTGAGCCAGGCAATCAGTGAGAAAACCGCCATCGGCATCGTCATTCCGACATACGTGATCATTTCACCGTAATAGGCAAATGAGTAGGAGATCACGCCGTAGATCAGGCTGAACAGAATCATGAGCGCCTGACCGAAAGGATTGCCCTTGGCGCAGAAGATGAGCGAGGTCACTCCCACCAGCGAGGCGGCAAGCGTCAGCCAGCTTTCCCGGTCAAACAGGCAGAAGGCCAGCACAATCATCGCGGCGGATCCTCCCCAGAGCAGGCGTTCCGCCGGGGTGAAATAGGACTTTTTCATGAAAAACCGTTTCCTCCTTCAAAAAAGGCATCCGCCTCCGCATCTTCAAAGACCTAACGATGCGGAACGAATGCCTGAAACATTCCTGCCCGGTGGCAGTATCACGGCGCAAACGCGCTTTTTTCGCGGATTATTGTACTACGTTTTTCCGAAGAATGCAAGAGGGGAGCAGCCGGATTTTTGCGCCCGCTTCCCTCCCGCTCCGTGGCAGCAACGTTTCAATATCCCCGAACAGTATTATCGCAGCTGAAAATTGCAGCTCAGCTTCCCTCCCGTTCCGTGGCAGCAACGCGGGCGCAAGATAAGACCCCTTTGCGGTACCGGCCGCAAAGGGGTCGCTTTCTTTCACCGAGGTTCGCCGAGGGACGAGGCGTGCGCGTCTTGCCCGCCGCAGGCGCGCGATGTGCCCGCCGCAGGCGTCAGGAAGGCTGGGAAAGGGTGAAAAGGGAGAAAAAGTAGGATTTTCGGGCCATGAGGGAGGAGAAGGAGCCGTGCTCGGCGATGCGGCCGCCGCGGAGGACGAGGATCTCATCGAAGCGCGAGAGAAGAGGCTCGTCGAGAGAATGGGTGACAATGATGCGGGTGAGACCGTCGAGGTCGAGGAGCGAGGACGTGACACGGAACGCGGTCTCGCGGTCGAGGGAGGCGGTGGCTTCGTCGGCCAGGAGGACAGGCGTGCGGCGCAGGAGGGCGCGGGCAATCGAGACGCGCTGACGCTCGCCGCCGGAGAGAGCGTTTCCGTTTTCTCCGCACGGAAAATCGAGGCCGCGCTCCGCCACAAATTCGCCGAGACCGGCCAATGCGGCGGCCTGCTCCACTTCACCCGCGGGAAACTCGCGGAACATGGTCAGGTTATCGCGCAGGCTGCTCTGGAATAGAAAAACGTCCTGCCGGATGTGGGACATGAGGTCATAGAGGGAGGAGGTGCGGATCTCACGCAGCTCCTCGCCGTCAATAAGAATGTCGCCCGTATAGCCGGGAAATGAGCGCATCAGGAGGCTCAAAAGCGTCGATTTGCCGCTGCCGGACGCGCCGACAATGGCGTAGCTTTTGCCGGCCTCGAAGCGGGCGGAAAGATTTTTCAGGACGGGCTCTCCCTGGGGCGCGTAGGAGAAGGAGACATTTTTCAGCTCAATCGCTTCCCGCAGAACAGGCGGAATCTCTGTTCCGCCGTCCGGTGTGCGGGCGGAGAGGGCCTCGTCAAGCTTGTCCGTCAGAGCAAGGGCCGCCTTGCGGTTGGCGAAAAAGCCCGGCAAAACCGAAATCGGCTCCAGCAGGAAGCCCATGAGCTGAACAAACACAAACACGACGCCCGGCGTAAGCGAACCGGAAAGGGCCAGCACAACCCCCACGAGGAGCACTCCGATCTGGGCTGCCGCCCCGGAGAGAGAGGATGCGGTGGAAATCATCGTGTTCAGCGCACGGCGGCGGCTCTTGGCCTTTTCGGCGGCACGGCAGCTTTCCGAGAAAAGGCGGAAGGCCTGCGCCTCTGCCTTCATGCTTTTGACGACGGAAAATCCCGCCAGACAATCCCGCAGGGCGGAGACGTAGCTCTCATTCCGGCGGGAAACCTCCTGCTCCACCGGAGCCAGCTTGCCTCCTGTCAGGACAGCCGCCAGCACAGGCAGGGACGAGAATAGAGCGGCGGCCAGCGTCATGAGAGGACTGTACCAGAGCATCAGAGCAAGCGCTCCGGCAAACAAAAGCAGCTGTGTCGCGCTTTCGAAGAGCTTCTCAAGATAGTTCGTCTCGATGCTGTTCGCATCATTTGAGAGAGCGGAAAGATAAAGCGAGGTGTTTTCCTCTGAAAAGGCCGCCGCCCCCTTCTTTGTCAGCTCCCGGAAGGCCGCCTCCCGATACTGCGTCATTGCGCGGCGAAGGAAGCGCGGTTTGGCAATGCAGGTCACAATTCCCGCCGCCAGAATCCCCAGCAGCATCACAGCGGAGATTCCAACCAGCTGCGGAAGCGTGAACCCGATGGAAAGTCCGGACGCCAGATCGAGAATTTGCTGCAGAAGGACGGAGAGCGCCAGATTGAGCCCCGCCATAAGAGCCGACACACCGAGCACCGCACAAAACAACAGATGATTGCGCCTGAAAAACTCACGGCGCAGGCCGTCACGCTTTTTCATGCTTCCACTCCTCCCACAGCGGACGCAAAAGCTCCGCGGAATCCGGGTTTTCATCGAGCAGCTTCTCGACGCCCTGCGTCGCCGTTTCTCCGAAATCATCGAAGGCGGCAGGAAGCGGATCGCCGCAGTAAAAGCGAAGGGCGGTCACGCTGTAATTCGGAGCCGCATCGAAACGGGACGCCGCCTCCCATGCGCGGCGCAGAGACGCTTCCGCTTCCGCCTTTCTGCCCAGCACGGCGTACAGATGAGCGCTCACGGCATAAAGCGAGGTTTCAAGCTTTGTAAGAAACGAGATCTGCCCGGGCTGCGCCAACCTGACGGTGAAAGCCGTCGTACTGTCGAGAAGCTCCAGCACCTGTTCCATCTCCTCCCGGCCCACAGCGGCATTGGCATAGCCAAATACAAGACGCACCAGATCCGCCCCCAGACTGAGCAGCGCGCGGAAAAGGTAGCGTTTCGCCTCGTCCTTCTGCTCCGTCAGAGCGAGCGTTGCCCCAATGATCAGATCGTGCACGCCGCTGTCATTGCAGCGCTTGAGCTCGCGCACACCTTCCTCCCTTTCGCCCAGCAAAATGCGTGTATCGGCGATCGACCGCCGAATGGACATTTCACCGATCTCCTCATCGGTATTCTGAGCAATCAATGTCAGGGAACGCTCGTAAAGCTCGATGGAACGCCGCAGCCTTTCCGAATCTGACTTCACAAGACCAAAGCAGTTATAAAAATTGGCCGCATAATAGACCGCCTCAAACGAGTTCGGATAATTGCGCAGCAAACGCCGGGCCTCCTGTTCCCCCTCCGCAAAGCTGCGCGCGTCCCGAAGGGCACGCAGGCGGCGCAGCGAGACGGGAAGGGCGTAATCCTGCGCCTGATAGCCAATCAGCGCGTCGACCGACGTGCCGAACAGGCAGGCCAATTCCACCAGCGCGGGCAGCTCCGGCACGGACGCGCCCGACTCCCACTTTGAAACGGCTCCCACCGTCACCCCCACTGCCTCGGCAAGCTTCTCCTGCGTCATCCCTTTTTCCAGCCGGTATGAACGGATCTGCTCCGCAAGCCTCCATTCCATTCTATAATCCCTTCCTTTCGCTCTCAGGATACCATGCTTTTCTTCCGGACGGAAGACAGCAGCCGGAAAGAGAAGAAAGAAATTTCTTTCCTGTCAGGAAAACACCGCCGTCACCGGAACCGGAAGACTGCCCCGGGGCGCCGGTTCCGGCGATTGGAATTCTTCTTGGCTGGAATGCTTGACCGGGACGCCTGGACGGAATGTTCGACTGGAATCCTTGATCGGAAAGCTTGACCGAAATTCTTCGTCGGAATCCTTGGCCAGAACGCTTAACCGCAATCCTTGACTGGGATGGTCCGTCCGGACATCTTTCTTGAGCCCATGAAAGCTACCTCCGCAAAACACTCGAAAAAAACGGGAGCCTTTTGGAGCTGTGACAGCTCCAAAAGGCTCCCGGGATTTTTTCTGCTGCCGTTTCGGCGAATTCTTCTGCCGGAACGCAGGCTTATGCTTTCGGCGCGGGAATCCGTTTGCGCCAGCGGCCTGCACGGTACGCCACAAGAGTAATGAGCGCGCCGAGGACCCACGAGGCGAGCAGGGAAATAAAGATCGACTCCGGACGGCCGACAGGATAATCGGCGCTGCGGGTCAGGAACGCCAGACCATAGGCGATCGGAACACGCAGAACCACGGTGGTGATAATGGAAATCCACATGGGCGTCATCGTGTCGCCCGCTCCGCGCATCACGCCCGAAAGACTCTGCGTGACAGCCATGGCGATGTAGCCGACGGCAAGAATGCACATCATGTGATAACTCATCTCGACAAGCTCGGCTGTATCCGTGAAAATTCCCATGAGGGAACGGCCAAAGAGAAGAATGCAGAGCGTCAGGGCCGCGGCGCAGGCCAGCGCCATGAGCGTCCCCTGCTTCGCGCCGGTGTGCACCCGGTCGGGCTTGCCCGCGCCCACGTTCTGACCGGTATACGTTGTCATGGCCTGTCCAAACGTAAAGTTCGGCATCATCGCGAAACCGTCGACGCGCATCACAATCACATTGCACGCAATCACGGCCTCGCCAAAGCTGTTTGTCAGAGACTGCACAACAAGCATGGCAGTGGAGAAGATCGCCTGCGTCACGCCGGATGGCACGCCGAGACGGATAATCTTGCCCACGTATTCGCGCACGGGCCGGAGATGGGAAAAACGGAGCGTAAACACGTCATGCATCCGGAAGAGCTTGAAAAAGCACAGCACGGCGGAAATTGCCTGCGCAATCACCGTGGCAAGGGCAACGCCTGCGACTCCCAGCCGCAGCCCTGCCACAAACCACAGGTCCAGGCCGATGTTCAGCACTGTGGCGACAATCAAAAACACGAGAGCGGAAAGCGAGTCTCCCAGTCCGCGCAGCACGCCGGAAAGAATATTGTACGCCGCAAAGCCGACAATGCCGAGGAAAAAGATATTCAGATAATCGGTACACCAGTCAAGGATCGACGCCGGCGTGTTGAGCAGCTCGAGCAGAGGCCGCGTTACAAGAGGCCCGATCACCATAATGATGGCCGAGGCGACAAGCGTCAGCGTCATGCAGTTGCCGATGACGCCCGAAAGACGTTCACGGTCACGCGCGCCGAAGTACTGCGCAACCAGAATTCCCGCGCCCGTGGCAATGCCCACGAAGAGAGCAAGCAGCAGATTCAGAATCGGCGAGGCGCTGCCCACCGCAGCCAGCGCGGTGTCTCCCACGTAAATGCCGACAATGACGGAGTCGGCCGTGTTGTACATCTGCTGGGCAAGATTGCCGATCAGCATCGGCAGTGAAAATTCAAGGATGCGCCTCCACGGCGCGCCGACCGCCATGTCCTGCGCTGAAAACAGGTTTTTGAGACGTCCGGTGCTTTTGGGCGAGCTCATGTAAAATCTTCCTCCCTTTCCGCGGGACCAACCGTCCCGCCTTTCCTTCATAACAGACTGTTCCAGTCCAGTATATCGAATTTCCCTTACGGATGCAATCGGTCGATTTGACGAAATTCGGCAATTTCTTTTTCGGCCTGTCCGTCTTCCAAAACGAAAAGCGGCAAAGATATTGCTTAAATACAGAAAACAAAAAGCAATATCGGCCTCATCATGCTTTCGATCAAAACCGACAACCGCCCGGTGCTATACTGAAACGAGACTCTAAACGAAATGTTTCTGTTTATTTTGTAACAAATCAACCAATAGAACTTGGGTAAAAGAAGAAATTATTTAAGGAAATGACGAAAAAACTTGATATTTCTGGGCATTGTGATATGATTAGGATAATGAATTCCACATACATAGGAGGAGGATGTTTCCATGCAGAAGGAAGTCAACTCCGGCAACAGCGTCCCGCTCTATCTGTTCCATCAGGGAACCAATATGAAGGCTTATGAGTACATGGGTCTGCGGAAGGCTGCGGATAAAGATAAGACAGGCATGACATGCCGTGTCTGGGCACCGAACGCTCAGGCGGTTTCCCTTGTGGGAGACTTCAACGAATGGGATGAAACGAAACATCCCCTCGAAAAAATCAGCGAAAACGGCGTGTGGGAGGCCTATCTCCCCTTTGAGCTCGAGCAGTATTCCGTTTACAAGTTCTGCATCATCCAGCAGGACGGCGCAAAGGTGCTCAAGAGCGATCCGTATGCCTATCATTTTGAGACCCGCCCGAACAACTCCTCGATTTACTGCGATATCGAGGGCTACGAGTGGGACGACGCCGCGTGGTTCCGCCATAAGGCGTCGAAATCGCACTACAGCCAGCCCGTCAATATCTACGAGGTGCACGCCGGCTCCTGGCGGCGGTATGCGGACGGCAACGTTTTCTCCTATGATAAGCTCGCCGACGAACTGATTCCGTATCTGCTTGACATGGGATACACGCACGTGGAGCTCATGCCGCTGACAGAATATCCCTTCGACGGCTCCTGGGGCTATCAGGTCACGGGCTATTTCGCCCCGACGTCCCGGTACGGCTCGCCGAAGGATTTCATGAATTTCGTCAACAAGTTCCATCAGGCCGGCATCGGCGTGATTATGGACTGGGTGCCCGCGCATTTTCCGAAGGACGAGTCCGGACTGGCCCGGTTCGACGGCACGCCGTGCTACGAATATGCCGATCCGCGCAAGGGTGAGCACAAGGACTGGGGAACCCTCGTCTTTGACTACGGCCGCTGCGAGGTCGTCAGCTTCCTGATTTCAAGCGCCATTTTCTGGCTGGAAAAATACCACATCGACGGCATCCGCGTGGACGCGGTGGCTTCGATGCTTTACCTCGACTACAGCCGCCGCGACGGCGAATGGCTGCCCAACAAGGACGGCGGCAAGGAAAACCTGGAGGCGGTCGCCTTCCTGCAGAAGCTCAACGAATCCGTGTTCTCGCTCTTCCCTGAGGCGATGATGATCGCCGAGGAGTCGACCTCCTGGCCGATGGTCAGCAAGCCGACCTACAGCGGCGGCCTGGGCTTCAACTACAAGTGGAACATGGGGTGGATGAACGACATGCTGCACTACATGTCGCTCGATCCGATTTACCGCAAGTTCAACCACGACAACATCACGTTCTCCTTCTTCTATGCCTTCTCCGAGAACTACATCCTGCCCATCTCGCATGACGAGGTGGTGCACGGCAAGTGCTCGCTGATGAATAAAATGCCCGGCGACAACGAGCAGAAATTTGCCGGTGTGCGCGCGTTCGTCTCCTACATGATGGCGCACCCGGGCAAAAAGCTCCTGTTTATGGGAAGCGAGTTCGGTCAGTTTATTGAGTGGAACTACGAGAAGGAGCTCGACTGGCTTCTGCTGCAGTATCCGCAGCACCAGAAGCAGCAGGCGTTTTTCCGTGATCTGAACCACTTCTACCTGGACACCCCCGCTTTGTGGGAGGTGGATTTCTCGTGGGAGGGCTTCAGCTGGATCTCCAACGACGACTACACGCAGAGCGTCATTGCCTTCCGCCGCATCGACAAGAGCGGCAACGAGCTGATCATTGTGTGCAACTTCGTCCCCGTGGAGCGCAAGGAATACCGGATTGGCACGCCCATCCCCGGCACGTATGAGGAGGTCTTCTCCTCGGATCGCGCCGAGTACGGCGGCTCGGGCATTACCAACGGCGATACGATCAAGAGCACCGCTGTGCCGATGCACGGCTGCGAGGAATCCATCGCTCTGGATCTGCCCCCGATGTCGGTCCTCTACCTGCGCTGCCGGAGAAAGAAGCCGCGCCGCAGAAAGGCTGTGACGGAAGAAAATGCGGTGGAAACGGCGGCGGAGAAACCCGCCCGGCCCGCAAAGAAGACCCCGAAGGCCGCGAAGGCCTCCGCAAAGGACGGAGAAAAGCCCGCGCGCAGAAGGAAGAAGTCCGAGTAACTCAGCATACAGCGGAACCATAGTCCAAAACAACCAATATTTCAAGGAGGGGATCTTCATGTTGCCAAAACAGGAGATTGTCGCAATGCTGCTGGCCGGTGGACAGGGCAGCAGACTGGGAGTTCTGACAAAGAATCTGGCGAAACCCGCGGTGCCGTACGGCGGCAAATACCGCATCATTGATTTCCCGCTTTCCAACTGTGTCAATTCCGGCATCGAGACGGTCGGCGTGCTCACGCAGTACCAGCCGCTCGAACTCAATGAGTACATCGGAAGCGGCCAGCCCTGGGACCTCGACAGCATGTACGGCGGCGTCCATGTTCTGCCCCCCTACCAGCGCGGCAAGAAGTCTGACTGGTACAAGGGCACGGCCAACGCCATCTATCAGAACATCAACTTCATCGATCGCTACAACCCCGACTACGTCGTGGTGCTCTCCGGCGACCACATCTACAAGATGGACTACTCCGAGATGGTCGCTTATCACAAGGCGAAGGAAGCCGACTGCACCATCGCCGTCATCGATGTGCCGCTGTCCGAGGCCTCGCGCTTCGGCATCCTGAACACCCGCGACGACAACTCCATCTATGAGTTCGACGAGAAGCCGAAGGTGCCCAAGAGCACAAAGGCCTCCATGGGCATCTATGTGTTCACCTGGCAGAAGCTGAGAAAGTACCTCATCGAGGACGAGGCCGACCCGAAATCCTCCAACGACTTCGGCAAGAACGTGCTGCCGAACATGCTCAACGCCGGCGAGCGCATGTTTGCCTTTGAGTTTGAGGGCTACTGGAAGGACGTCGGAACCATCGACAGCCTGTGGGAGGCCAACATGGACCTCCTCGACCCGAACGGCTCGCTGGATCTGAGCGAACCCAACTGGAAGATCTATTCGAGAAACCCCGTCATGCCGCCGCAGTACGTCGCCAAGGGAGCCACGGTACAGAACTCTCTGGTAGCCGAGGGCTGCAGCGTCTATGGCGATATTGATTTCGCCGTGCTGTTCGCGGGCGCTTACATCGCTCCCGGCGCGGTCGTCAAGGACTCCATCATCATGCCCGGCGCCCGCGTCGAGGAAGGCGCGGTCGTACAGTACGCCATCGTCTCCGAAAACACCGTCATCGGTGCGGGAGCAAAGGTCGGCGCCAGACCCGAGGACATTGAGAACAAGGACGAGTGGGGCGTTGCCGTCGTCGGCGCGAACACCACCGTCGCTCCCGGCGCGGTCGTGCCTCCGAAGGCTATGGTCGAAGAGGGAATCACTTATGAGGAGGGAACAAAATAATGCGTGCGAATAATATGCTGGGAGTTTTGTTCTCCAACGAGCACGACGAGAAAATCCGCGAGCTGACGGAAAAGCGCGCCATGGGCTCGGTACCCTTCGGCGGCCGCTACCGCCTGATCGATTTTCCGCTTTCCAATATGGTCAACTCCGGCATCAACAAGGTCGGCGTTATCACCAAGAACAACTATCAGTCCCTGATGGACCACCTCGGCTCCGGCAAGGCGTGGGATCTCTCCCGCAAGAGAGAGGGCCTGTTCATCCTGCCTCCCTTCGGTGACACAAGCTCCGTCCCGAACAGCCGCGTGGAATACCTCGCGTCCATCTCCCGTTTCCTGCACAACTCCCGTGAGGAATACATCGTTCTCTCCGACTGCGACATGATCTGCAACATCGATTACCGCGACGTGCTCGCCTTCCATCTGGAGAAGAACGCCGATATCACCCTCGTTTACCGCCTGGGCGAAATCCCGGAGGAAAGCGCCAATCCGACCGTTTACACCCTTGCGCCGGACGGACGGGTTCTGGAAATGCTCATCAACCCCGCCATCAAGGGAACGTGCAACCACGGCATGAGCATCCTTGTCATGAAGCGCGAGAAGCTCATCAGCATGATACAGGACTGCGTCTCCCGCAACATGTTCAGCTTCAAGCAGGACTTCCTGCAGAGAAACATCAAGCAGTACAAGATCTACGGCTATGAGTTCAAGGGCACCGTGCAGACCATCTGCTCGATGAAGTCCTATTTCGCATCGAACATGCTGCTGATGGATCCGAAGGTCCGCGCCGAGCTGTTTAACCCGAACCGCCCGATCTACACAAAGGTGCGCGACGATATGCCCGCCCGCTATGGCCTCGGCTCGAGCGTCAGCAACAGCATCATCGCGGACGGCTGCGTTATCGAGGGCACGGTGGAGGACTGCGTGCTCTTCCGCGGCGTCAAGGTCGGCAAGGGAGCGAAGCTCCAGAACTGCGTCATCATGCAGGACACCGTGATCGGCGAGAACTGCTGCCTGAGCAACGTGGTCGTCGACAAGGACGTCCATATCCAGGATGAGCGCTCTCTGAGCGGTTCCCCGGACTACCAGGTCTACATCAGCAAAGGCTCCGTCGTCTGATCGGACGGGTCTTATGGCTTCCGCGGGGAGGAGACTGCGCGGAAAATGAGAGGAGAACATATGAAGGTTTTATATTGCACGAGTGAAGCGCGGCCGTTTGCCGCGACAGGCGGTCTGGCGGACGTCGCCGGCTCCCTGCCGCAGGCGCTGCGTGCCCGCCTGATCGGCTGCCGCGTGGTCATGCCGCTTTACGAAGAGGTTCCTCAGTACCTGCGCGACAACATGAAGTTTATCACGAGCCTGTCCGTACCGGTGGCCTGGCGCCGCCAGTACTGCGGCATCTTCGAGGCGCGCTCGGGCGGCGTGATTTACTATCTGATCGACAACCAGTATTATTTCAAGCGCAAGGGCCTCTACGGCCACTACGACGACGCGGAGCGCTTCGCATTCCTCAGCCGCGCCGCTCTGGAAATGCTGCCGTACATTGACTTCCATCCGGACGTGATCAACTGCAACGACTGGCAGACGGCTCTCGTCCCGATCTACTACAGCATTTTCTATGCCAACAACGATTGGTACCGCGGAATCAAGACGGTTTTCACCATTCACAACATCCAGTACCAGGGCAAATACGGCAAGGAACTGCTCGAGGACGTTCTCGGCATTCCGAGATCCGCCCTGCCCCTTCTGGAATATGACAACTGCGTCAACATGATGAAGGGCGCCATCGAGACGGCGAACCGCGTCACCACGGTCAGCCCCACCTACGCCCAGGAGATCCTCGATCCGTGGTTCTCCCATCAGATGGACAGCATCCTCCGCGAGCGCTCCTGGAAGCTGACCGGCATTCTCAACGGCATCGACACGGACAGCTACAACCCGGAGACGGACAAGGACATCTATGCAAACTATTCTGTCTCCGACATGTCCGGCAAGGCCGTCAACAAGAAGGAGCTGCAGAAACGTCTGGGCCTCCACGAGGATCCCGATGTGCCGCTGATTGGCATGGTCACCCGCATGGTCGCCCACAAGGGCCTGGACCTCGTCAAGGAAACGCTGGACCAGCTGATGTGGGAGACGAACGTGCAGTTTGTGATCCTCGGCTCCGGCGACTATGAGTACGAGACGTTCTTCCGGGAGATGCAGAACAAGTATCCCGGCCGCCTCTGCGCCTGCTTCGGCTTCATTCCGGAGCTCTCGCGCAAGATTTACGCGGGCGCCGATATCTTCCTCATGCCCAGCAAGAGCGAGCCCTGCGGCCTCTCGCAGATGATTGCTCTGCGCTACGGCACCATTCCGGTGGTCCGCGCCACCGGCGGCCTGAAGGATTCCATCCGCGACAGCGGCGACGGCGAGGGCAACGGCTTTACCTTCCAGAGCTACAACGGCGGCGACATGCTTTACGCCATTCATCGCGCTCTCGAGGGCTATGCACAGACCGAAGGCTGGAAGATTCTGGTTGATCGCGCCATGAGGAGCGACAACTCCTGGGGACGCTCCGCCAACGAGTACATCCGCATGTACCGCGAACTGCTCAAGGAGTAAGCCGGGCGGACAAAACACTGTCTCCGGCAAAGAAAGCCGCGGCTATCTCTTTGCGGCACCCGGGCTCAGCATCCGGACTCAGCATCGGGGCTCAGTATCCGGGCTCAGTATCCGGACAAAAACACAAAACAGAAAACGGGCCTCCTGCAGCATACGCCTGCAGGAGGCCCGTTCCTGTTTGACCGGCGCTGAAAAACCGCGCGGCTTTCTTTTTTCTCCGGGATGCGCCGTTTCTCCCGATTTTCACCGTCCGGAAGCAGACGCGCGGCCGCAAACTTCTATTCCGCGTCCCCGGCTGCCTGCCGGAGGCAGGAAAGAGCGTTCAGCGTGCGGGGATAGCCGATGTAGGGAAGGCACGCATAGAGGACCGCGGAAAGCTGCTCCGGGGAAGCCCCGAGCGCAAGGTTCCCTTTGATATGCGCGGTAAGCGGCGGCTCGCAGCCGCCCTGAGCAGCCAGGAAGCAGAGGGTGATCAGCTCCCTCTGCCGCAAATCAAGCCCTGTGCGCGTATAAAAATCGCCGAAGCAGTTGGCGGCCAGCCAACGGTTGACAGGCCCGTTCTTCCAGGCCTCGAGCATCTGCGCGCCGAAAATCTCCGCCTGCAGCTGCGCGCCGCGCTCCAGCCGGTTCTCCTGTGTGGTCGTGGCCTGCCCCGGCAAAGGCAGGGAGACGCCCCGGGCGGTGAGCGTCTCGTTGAGGACGGACAGGAAGGGCAGCATGCGTCCGAATCCGAGATAATCCACCGCCTGATAGACGACCTCCCTGGCCATCACCGGCGTCAGGCCCCCATCCAGAGCGGCGGGCAGCACCAATCGGAACGCCTCCGTTCCCTGGCAGCCAATCAGCGCGGCCAGGATCGCCAGCTGGCGCGTAGCGCCGTCCAGCTCCGCGCTGTGCGTCTCCTCATACGAAAAATGCTCCCATCGCTCCATAAATTCCGGGTCCGTGGCCCGGAAAGCCTCCATGCCTGCCATGCTGCAATTCCTCCTTTTCCGTTCAGCCCCTGAGACGGCGGTATTCTTCGTCGCTCACAGGCTCGCACCATTCGTTCCGGCAGCCCTCTCCCGGAGCCTCAAACGCAATGTGGCTGAACCAGCTGTCCGCCTTCGCTCCGTGCCAGTGCTTCACACCCGCCGGAATCACCACAACGCTTCCCGGGACAAGGCTCACGGCCTCCTTCCCTTCCTCCTGATACCAGCCCTCTCCGGCCGTGCACAGGAGGATCTGTCCTCCGCCGCTTACGGCGTGGTGGATATGCCAGTTGTTGCGGCAGCCCGGCTCAAACGTGACGTTTGCCAGAAAAATCGGGCACTGTCCCGGCTGGGTGAGCGGGTTGAGGAACGAATTCCCCACAAAATACTGTGCGTAAGCCGCGTTGGGATCTCCCTTTCCGAACACGTTCTGTCTGTCAAAATCCGCTTCTCTGCTGATTTTCATTCTTCTTCTCCTTCCGGCTTTTCCGTCCTCCGGCCGCGCCGGACAGCCGGCGGCCTGTTTGTTCCGGCTTCTTTTGTTCTCTTTTATTGTAGCCCCTGATCCGCACAATGTCTAATGCTTGTTTTGTATCGGCAGACATACGTTTTTTCTATCGCCGCCCCGGCGTATCCGTTCGCCGTTCGATGTGTGCCTGTTTGTCGTCCCGGTGTGCACCCGTTTGTCGTCCCGGTGTGTGCCCGCATGGCAAAAAGGCGCGTTCCGCCGGAGCGGAACGCGCCTTTCCAAGGAGGGGAGGAGATTATTCCTTGACGGCACCGATGACGATGCCGGAGACAAAATACTTCTGAAGGAAGGGATAGATGAGCAGCAGCGGAATCGTCGAAACAACGATCTTTGTCGCGTTGAACGCACGGTTGCTCATCGTGGAGAGCTGCTTGAGCTGCTCCGCGTCGGTAATCTGCGTAATATCAACCGTCAGCTGCTGAATGTATGTCTGAAGGGGATAAAGAGAAGCCTTGTTCATGTAAAGCAGGCCGGAGAAGTAATCGTTCCAGTGATTCACAATGGAGAACAGAGCGACCGTCGCCAGAGCCGGCAGAGAAACCGGAAGATAAATCTTCACGAGAACCGTCAGCGGGGAAGCGCCGTCGATGGATGCCGCCTCGTCGAGGGAAACCGGAACGCCCTTGAAGAAGTTGACCATCAGGATAACGTTGAACACCGGAACAGCGCCGGGCAGCACGAGAGCCCAGATGGTATTGATCATGTTCAGCTTGCTGACCACCATGAACAGCGGAATCACGCCGCCGGAGAACAGCATCGCGAAAATAACAATCTTGATGTAAATCTCACGGGCAGGGAAGCGCAGGCGGCTCTTGGAGAGCGGATACGCCATGGTGATAACAAAGAACATATTGATGATGGTGCCCAGCACAACGCGCTGCACGGAAATCCAGAAGGAAGCCCAGAACTGCGAGTCGTTGAGCAGCTTCTCGTAGGTGCTGAACGTCAGCTCCACGGGCAGCAGGCCGACCGTATTGGAGGCCACCGCGTTGCTGCTGCTCAGAGAGATGGCGACCATGTTGATCAGAGGAAGCAGGCAGCTCAGCGTCATGAGAATCACGACCAGCCAAATCAGTGCCTGGCAGATTTTGGTACCCAGAGTAACCTTTTTGACCATTTTTCTCTTCGCCGCCTTTCTTAAAAGATGCCGCTTCCGGTAAGCTTCTTGGCCACCTTGTTGGAACCAAGGATGAGCACGAAGCTGATAATGGACTTGAACAGGCCGACGGCAGCGCCGATGCTGTACTGGCGCTCGACCATACCGATGCGGTACACGTATGTGTCGATGATGTCGCCCGTCTCATACACGATCGGGTTGTAGAGGTTGAACACCTGGTCAAAGCCCGCGTTGAGGATGTTGCCGAGGCTCAGAGCGACCATCAGGACAACGGTGGGCATCAGCGACGGGAGGGTGATGTGCATAATCTGCTTGAAGCGGCTCGCACCGTCGATGGAAGCGGCCTCATACAGACCGGGATCGATCGAAAGGAGGGCAGCCAGATAAATGACGGAGTTGTAGCCGAACTCCTTCCACACGTCGGTACCGATGATAACGGTACGGAACCAGCTGTTGTCGGCGAGGAACTGGATGCCCTCAATGCCGAACAGGCCGAGGAAGGAATTGATCGGGCCGTCGAGGGAGAACATATTTGTCACGACGGTAGCCAGCACAACCCAGGACAGGAAGTGCGGCAGATAGACAACCGTTTGGAACGCACGCTTGAAAATCTTGCCGCCCAGCTCATTGAGCAGGATGGAGAAGGCAACCGGAATGATTGCGTTGAGTACCAGCTTGCCAAAGGCAATCACCAGCGTGTTCCAGAAGACCTGCACGCTGTCCGGGAAGGTGAAGATAATGCGGTAGTTTTCCAGGCCCACCCACTCCGAACGGAACAGGCCGAGTCCGATCTTGTAGTTCTGGAAGGCCATGAGAGAACCCACCAGCGGAACGAAAACAAACAGAGCCAGGACAATCATGCCCGGCAGGAGCATCAGGTGGAAAATCAGACGTTCCCGCTTCTCACTGTGACGGACGCTCCCCTTCTTCACTTTTGCTGTCGACATAATACCCTCCTTCGGGAAAACGGCCTCCAAAACATGTCTAGCACAGCTTTGGAGGCCCGATTCCTGCTTGATGCGTTAGCGTGTCACGCCATTATTTCGCGATAGCGTCGTTGACTTCCTGCGTAATCTTGTCGCCGCCGGCGCTCGTCCAGCTCTCCACGAAGGAGTCGAACGCGGAAATATCCTGCTCGCCGGTAATCACCTTCAGAACCATTTCCATCTCCATCTTCTCGAGGGAGGCCCACAGGGTGCTCATGGAATCGGTGGTCTCAAAGAAGGAAGGCACAAGGAAGTTCGCGGGCTCGTCAATCATGCGCTGCATGGAGACGATACGGGAGACATACTGCGAATAATCGGCGGCATCAGCCTTCTGACCGGCCTCTTCAGCCTCCAGGTAACGCTGAGCGGACTCATAGTAGCTCTGCTCCTCGGTGGTGAGGGAGTCAAACTCGGCCTCGCCGTTCATGACGGCCAGAACATGGGAGGTCATAAGTTCGGCGTTGTTGCCGGGCTGAACCTCGCAGTACAGCGGCCAGTTGAAGTAAGCCAGGGTCTGGTTCTCCTTGACCTCCTGACCGGCCTCGGACTTATCCTGCTTGGAATACTCGGAGTTGACGTTGACAATCTTCATGGCGATTTCGGGATGCTCATAGCCCTTGCGGACCACGACGAAGCCGCCGTAGCTCTTCGTGCTGATGGCGTTGATCTTGCCGTCGCTGCCGACCGGGCAGGAAACGTTGACCCACTCCGCATCGCCGGAGGTGTAGGTCGAGGTCTGCGCCTGGTTGAACGGAGCCCACCAGGGACCGATGAAGATGCCGCACTTGCCGGTGGAAATCAGGCCGACGATGTCGTCGTTCGTGCGGGTGGCAAACTCCTTATCGATGAGGCCCTCGGTGTACCAGCGGTTGAGCAGCTGGAGGGGCTCCTTCATCTCTTCCTGGACGGAGCCGTAAACAGCCTTGCCGTCCTTCTCAATCCACACGTTCGGATACGCGTCAAACGCGGTGAAGATGTTGTCGATGGCGAAGGTGTTGTTCGGATACTCGCCGTAAACGTCGCTCAGAACCACCATGCCGATGGTGTCGGCCTGGCCGTTGCCGTCGGGATCCTGCTCGATGAAGGCTCTCATCAGCTCTTCGAGATCCTCGATGGTGGAGGGCTCATCCATGCCGAGCTTGTCGAGCCAGTCCTTGCGCACCCAGAGGAAGTCCTGACCGTCGCTCAGCTGCGTCTTCGGGATGGCCATGATCTTGCCGTCGAAGGTGACGGTGTTCAGCGGGTTGTTGTCTTCGCCGTAGCTCTCATACGCAGCCTTGACGGTCTCGCACGCAATGTTGTTGTAAACATCCGTCAGATCCTCAATCAGGTCGCTCTCCACGAGCTCGACAAGCGTCGCATAGTCGGAAATGTACATCATGTCGGGAATGGTGGAGCTCGCGATGGCCATGGACACCTTCTGGTCGTAGTCCGGGCCGGTGGAGGCTTCAAATTCATTCTGGTTCTGAATGTTCAGAAGCTCCTTGAGGTAGCGGGTGTAAGCGTTGTTCTCGGTGGTGTCATCCGCATAGGGAGTGCCGGCGAGCACGTCGGAGCCCTGGGCGGTGAGGTTGTAGCCGGTCGTGTACGTGACAAGCTCCGGATATTTGCCGTAAGGATCATTGGCCGCGGCTTCCCACGCAGCCTTCTCCTCCTCGCTCATGCCGGCGGTGAAGTCCTGCTCCTGCGAGCAGGAGGCCAGAGAGGACGCCATGAGAGCGGCTAACAAAAACGCCAGAACTTTAGTGGTCTTTTTGTTCATGTTAGATTACCTCCTTGTAGTGTTCCACACGAAAGCTTCTCTTTTCGTGCCGGTTTTCGTCTATGTCTATAGAATACAGGTTTTTTGGTCGAAAGAAAACATCAAATTTCCGACAAACATATCAGTATTCCGTTTACTTTTTCTTCACATTTCCGTTATAATAGAGACATATCCTGGAATGCTCATCCTGGAAGGAGGAACTGCCATGTTTCACCTGCTTGTGGTGGATGACGAGATACACGAAAGGGAGTGCCTGCGCTATCTGATTCAGGACGCGCACCTGCCCTTTGAGGTTCGTGAAGCGGAAAACGGCGCGGATGCTCTGGAGATTCTGCAGGACTGGCCCGCCGACGTCATCCTGACCGATATCCAGATGCCCGTCATGGGAGGAATTGAATTTCTGCGGGAAGCCTGCGTTCTGTATCCGGAAGCGCACATTATCATTTTCAGCAACTACGCGGAATTTGAATATGCCAAGGCGGCCATTCACCTCGGTGTGGAGAATTACATTCTCAAGCCCGTGGTTCCCCAGGAACTGGAAAATACGCTGAACGCGGCAATCGAGCAGATCACGGAAAAGCGGACCGTCAACCGGCTGTATCAGACCTCCATGCTGCAGTCCGCTCTGCAGCTGTCCGTATACGGCAGCCTGAACGCCGAAGCGCTCAGCGAGGAGCTGCGCACCCAGCTCGGCAGCTTCCGGCGCATGATTCTGCTCGACATGCCGGGCGCATACCTGGAGAAGGGCTACGCAAAGCTCTGTGAGGCCCTGCAGCAGCAGTTTGACCGCGAATTCGTCTCGCTGAACCTTTCTCCCCAGGCTCTTGTCTTCCTGCGCGAGGAAGTCGACGACGCGCACGCCCTCGGCCAGTCGCTGTGCGCCCGCGTGCGCGAGAGCTGCGGCGTTCTGTGCAGCATCACCGTGAGCCGCCCGCTGTCGTCGTACGGATCGCTGCGCGAGGCGTTCTCCTCCCTTGAGCAGCTCATGGAGCAGCGCTTCTGGAATCCCTCGGAGCATGTCTTTACCGGCACGCCCCAGCAGCCCGTCACCGACGAGGTAACCGAGGAGACAGACGACGATCAGCTCCTCAACCGGATCAAGGACGCTCTCGCCGCGCGCGACGAGGAACGCTTCACGCAGAGCCTCAACACGTTTTTCAGCAAATACCGCCGCCAGACAAACCAGTCCCAGATTTATGTCAAGTTCATCTTCTCGAACCTGATCGCCTCCCTCTACCCCTCCCTGCCCGAGAAGGAGAAGAAGAACGGCAAAAGCATGGACGAGCTCATCTCGGCGCTTTACCTGCAGCAGGATATCTCGAAAATCATCGACATGGTACAGGAGACGGCCCGCGCCGTGGCCGGTACCTTCGGTGAAACGGGACGCGGTCTGCGGCGCGAGCTGGTGATCGTCCTCGACTACATCCATGAGCATTACAGTCAGGAGCTCTCCGTCGAGCTTCTGGCCTCGACCGTCTTTCTCTCTCCCGATTATCTGAGCCGAATCTTCAAAAAGGCCATGGGCAAGAGCCTGTATCAGTATATCCGGCAGTTCCGCATGGAAAAGGCCAGCGCGCTGCTGCTGAACACCACAAAGAAGGTGATTGACATTGGAATCGAAACAGGATACCCCAACTACTCCTACTTCTGCCAAAGCTTCCGCGAATACTTCGGCACCTCCCCCGACCGGTACCGCCAGGAAGCCCCGCGGGCATAATCCTCTGCGCTGGCTGACGGCCAGGCTGCAGAATCTCAGCTACAAACGCAAAATTCTTCTGACCTGCATGACCGTCAGCATTCTTCCGCTGACGATCACCACCGTCTTCTGCTATAACCAGATCACCACCAGCCTGTTCCGCCAGGAGGAAAACGCCCTGCGCGAAACGCTCAACACGGCCGCCGATTCCCTGCATTTCCAGGCGGAGCTGTATGAGAACCTCCTGCAGTACGTCTGCGACTCGGAAGCCGTGATCTCCACCTCCTCGCGCGAATATGCCACCGTCTATGAGAAGTACCACCAGTTTTCCTACGTCTTTGACGTCTTCCTCAACAGCGTCATGGTCCAGCATCCGGAGGTCGAGCGGATTACCCTCTACACGGATCGGGATGACATCCGGCACGGGAAACAGCTGCAGCTGCTCTCCGATCTCGAAGCAGAGCCGTGGTTCACCGAAGAACTCTCGGACTTAATAGCCGAACCGCAGTGGTTCGTGCGGGACGACGGCTCCGTGGTACTGGTCGCCCGTGTGCCGGAGCCGTATCTCAAATACGTCACGGCCTATTCCAACAGCTGCGTGGCGGTTATTATTCCCCAGCAAGCCTTCTATTATTTTCTGGATAACCTCTCGCAGTGTCATCTGACAATCACCCGGGAGGGGAAAACCTTCTACGAATACACCGATCCGGATATTGCCGGCACCCTCTCCACCACGTCCCTCACCAGCCTTTCCGCGGAAATTGAGGGGGAATGGCTGATCCAAATCGAGCGGCCCGCCTACCTGATTTTCCAATCCGCGGCATGGCTGATTGTCGTCATGATCGGAATCATCGTGGTGTGCTTTTTCCTGATTTTCTTCCTGAGCCGTCTCTTCGCGGACTTCTCGGCACGACGGATTGACGCGCTGAACCGTTCCATGCAGATCGTGCAGACCGGCAACTTCGACATCGACCTGCACGACGACTGCCAGGACGAGATCGGCGTGCTCACCAACAATTTCCGCACCATGGCCAACGAAATTCAGACGCTCATTCAGGAGAATTACCAGAAAACCATTACGCTCAAGGAAGCCCAGTTCAAGGCGCTGCAGGCTCAGATCAACCCGCATTTTCTCTACAATTGCCTCTCGCTCATCAACAGCCGCGCCCTGCTGACCCACCAGAACGACATCAGCCAAATGTCGCAGCTGATGTCCACCTTCTACCGCACCACGCTCAACAAGGGCAACTCGATGACCCTCCTGCGCGACGAAATCCGAAACGTGATGTCCTATCTGGAGATTCAGCGTCTCCTCCACGACAACCGGTTCCAGGTGATCACGCAGATCGATCCCATCCTGCCGGAAATCAGCGTGCCGAATCTGCTTTTGCAGCCTCTCGTGGAAAACTCCATTGTGCACGGCCTGCTGCCGCGCCAGTCGGGAGACGGCTGCCTGTTTTTGACCATCCGCCGCGTGGACAACGCTATCCATTTTAATGTGATGGACAACGGCGTCGGCATTGAACCGGAAAAAATTGCCTCGCTGACCTCCACCGATTCGAGCGGCTACGGCCTGAAAAACGTCAATGAGCGCCTTCTTCTCACCTACGGAGAGGAATCCTGTCTGAAAATCAAGAGTATTCAAAACGAAAGCACGATGATCACGTTCTTTATTCCGTTCTCTGATCCGCCGTCCTCCTCCAAAACGGAAGGGCCTGCGGCAAAGTAGCCTTCCCCGAAAAACCAAGCAGACAAAAAATCCGGGATCCCTTGGATGGAAAACGATCCAAGGGGTCCCGGATTTCTGTTTGCTTTTTGTTTGAAAATGAAGTTGAAATACGCTTCTGCTTTTGGGGGACGGCTTTCGTACGGTAATTTCATTGCTTACTGCTTTTCCACAGCCAGAAACACCGCCTGATCCGTCACCCGCTCCACGCGCATCCCCATCAGAAGGGCAAAATCATCCAGGCTGATCCAATAATAATAGGACGCCCCCGCGTGCTGCCGGTCGATCTCGCTGTTGGCCTCAATGGGCAGCTCTTCCCCGCTGCAAAAGAAGGACAGGCCGTCCTCCCCGCGCTCCACACGGTTCCTCTCTGCAATCGCTTGCAGCTCTTCCGCATACGCCTCATACAGAGCTTTCGCATACGTATTTGAGGTTGCCGCGGCCGTTGTGCCGAACAGTGATTCCCGATACTGATAATTGTCGAGCGTGAACGTCACGCCCTCGTATGTAAAGCTGTACAGCCGTCTTCCGTGACCTTCCTCGTCCGTCGTCTCCTGCATGCCGTTCGACGTGACGCCCGGAAGAAGCTCCCCCACGCCGCCGCGTACCACGCTCTCCTCCATCAGCGTACCGCATCCCGCCGTCAGAAAAAGAACTGTCAGCGCAAGCGCCGCAAGACGGCTCCGATCCCGTTGACACGCAGGACAAATCGTGGTATCGTAGGCAAAGGGCAAACCCTTGCAGCCCTCTGTCTAACTGTGAAAGGATGAATCAAATGGAGTTGTATCGAAAGCAGCAGTCGGAACCGGTCTGGTTCAGCTTTGAAAACCCCACGGGCGCAAAGGGCGCCGGCGGGCAGGAAAACAACGGCGCAAAAGGACATCCGAGCGATCCCATCGCACCCGGCGAACGGAAGCTCCTCTGCGACATGGAGGGACCCGGCGTGGTGCGCCGGATCTGGATGACGCTCAATGAATTCGGCATGTGCAACTGCGGCAAGGACGCTTTCCCGGTGGAACGTGTCCTGCGCGAGGTCTGGCTGGAAATGTACTGGGACGGCGAGGACACGCCCGCCGTTCGCGTCCCCCTGGGCGACTTTTTCTGCCTCGGCGCAGGAAAAATGGCCGCTTTTGAGAGCGAGCTGCTCGCCTCTCCGGAAGGACGCTCCCTGCTCTGCCTTATCCCGATGCCGTTCCGCCGCCGCGCGCAGATCTTCCTCGTCAACGAAACGGAGCACACCATCCCGCGCCTGTACTACGACGTGGATCTGACGCGTGAGCCGGTCGGAGACGACGCGCTCTATTTTCACGCGATCTACCGCTTTCTCCCGCAAAACAAGCTGTGCGAGGATGTGGAGATTCTGCCGCGCACCGAGGGCTGCGGGCGGTTTCTCGGCACGGCCGTCACCGTACGGCCCAACGCCGACTATGAAGGCCGCTGGTGGGGAGAGAGCGAAATCAAGATGTATCTCGACGGCGATCGCTCCCTTCCCAGCCTCGTCGGCACGGGCGCGGAGGATTACATCGGCACCGCATGGGAACAGAACGTCTTTGCCACCCGCTTCTCCGGCTGCCTTTGCTGCGAGAAGGAGGTCACCAGCTTCTACCGGTTCCACGTTCCGGATCCCATCTGCTTCTCAAAGGACTGCCGCGTGGTGATGCAGACGATCGGCGGAGCGAGCAAGGCGGATCTTCTGCGCTTTCTCTCGGAAGGCAAGGCCGTCTGCCCAGCCGGAACAGACATCGACGGACACGTCCATCCGCTGTATCGGCGTGAGTTCAGCTGGGAGGAAGTCCCTGACAACTGCAGCGTCAACTTCTTCCGCTGCGACTGCTACGCCACCGTCGCCTATTTTTACCTGGATCGGCCGTAAAAACACCGTACCAAAAAGCGCCCGCCGGGCGTTCCCTGCAAAAGGGAGCGTCCCGTCGGGCGCTTTCTGCAAACCGGGCAGACGCATCACGCCTGCGTCAGGCTCTCCGCCAACCGCTGCACCCAGGCCTCATCCCAGGTATAGCCGGTCAGCCCGTCTGCGGTCACGCCACATTTCCGAAAACCGAACCGCTGCATACCGCGATCGCTGGTCGCGTCGAAATACCGCCACTCGCCGTCGAGAAAAGCCAAATCCCACATATGATTTTCCCCCGAAGAAACCCCGCTCACCGTCACGCACGGGATTCCGGCCTTTTCAAACAGCAGCTGCAGCGCCTGGGCATAGCCGCCGCAGATCGCCAGATGATCGGAAAGCGCTCCGTACGCCGTTGTGGAATTGTACGGCATGGAAGCCGGGTCGGTATAATATCTCCGATCGTACCGCACATTCTCCGTCAGCCAGGCATACAGCGCCTCTGCCTGCTCCCGCTGCGTCATATCCGGCCGGACGCACTCCTCATACACCTTCTGCGCAAGCGCGTCCGTTTGCTCCAAGGCATCGAGCGCCTCCTGGCGCGTCATTCCGTTGAGGGGAGTAAACGTCAGCTGCGTTCCGTCCTCGTTCAGCGCGCACAGCAGGTAACCGCCTCCCGCCTGCTGCAGCGCCCGCGAGATATCGTCCACCTCCAGAGTGGGATCCGTGATCCGCACGGCAAGACTCTCTTCCCCGAGATGCTCCCGCGCAGCCGCGACCATCTCGCCGAAGCTGCCCACATCCAGCCCTTCGAAGCCCTCCGGATATTGTCCCGTCACATACGGCATATAGGAAACGTCACAGCGCAAAAGCCCGTCCTCCTGCTGCTGAACCTCCATGGAATGAGCATATTTGTACGCCGGATGCTCCGACAAAACGGCGTAATAGAGGTTGAGCACCCCCATCGCCGGATCCTCCCAGCTTTCCTCCAGCTTGGTGAGATCAAACAGCGCGGGCTGCTCCAGCGCCGCAATGGCTCTCTCGAGCTCTGCGGTCACTTCCTCCGCGCTTTGCACCGCCAGCGTTTCCCGTTCCTTCGGCGGGGAAACCGGCGCTTCCGAGCCTGCCTCCCCGCCGGGCCGCTGCGCCTGGGATACGCTGTCCGTCTCTCCGGCTTCCGAAGCGGCCGCACTCTCCGAACCGGCGCTGCTCTCCGGCATACTGCCCGCCGCGGACACCATGCTTTGCACGTCCTCCCCCGGATCCTGCGCTGTCTGCGTGCAGCCGGACGCCAAAACCGTCTCCGCCAGCAGCATGACCCCCAACACCGCGCAAGCCAGCCTGTTCCGTCGTACTCTCCTCATTTTCTTCCCCATCCTTTTTCCCGTTTTCTATTTTGACGTCCTCGCCGGGGAAAAAGTTTGCGAAAATCCGGCTGGAAATAAAAAAACGGCCCGCCCTGTTTCCTGAAAGACAGAAAACAGGGCGGACCGTTTGCTTTGCGCGGGCTACGGCAGCTTCCAATATTCTTTTGCGATATTCTCCTCCAGCACAGATTGAATATACGAGGTACTCATATTGCCGATCCCATGGGAAGCGGCAAGCTCCTCCGTATAATCGGAGAAAAGATAAAGCCGCATGTTCGCATACCATTTGTCGTAATGCATGACGACCGGCGTGGCCGAGAGGTTCTTCACCACCGTCTCCGACGAGCCGTCCGGCTGCACGGTTTTTTCCGCCTCAAAGCCGAGCACCATGCCGATCAGATTGTCCACCCTGTCCTGAGCGGACACAAAGTTGCCGAGCGAATACGCAACCGGCACGCTTTGTCCGTCGGAGGCCGTCACCGTCTCAACCGGCTGAATCACATGCGGATGCGTCCCGATAATGATGTCTGCTCCCCAATCGGCAAGCTTCTGCGCCAGCGCGCGCTGGCTGTCGGAAACCTCATGCGTGTTCTCAACGCCCCAGTGCACGCTCACAACGACAACGTCTGCTTTCTGCGACGCTTCGGCCAGCTGCGTCCGGATCACATCCTCCTCCGAGGTGTAGATCACATTTGCTTCCGCTCCGGCAGGCGTGGGCAGGCCGTTCGTGGACTCCGTGTACGCGGCAAAGGCGAAGGTTACGCCGTTTTTCTCATACACCGCGAGATTTCCGTAATCCTCCTCCCCGCAGTACAGCCCGCTGGTAAAACAGTCGTCCGGCATGGATTCCCAGAAACGAAGCGTGGAAGCAATTCCCTCTTCCCCCTTGTCATAAATGTGATTGTTCGAGAGGAAGAAGCCGCGCATCCCGATGCCGTACAGCTCGCGGGCTACGTCTCCCGGCGAGCAGAAGCGCGGATAGGACGAAGGCTCCAGCTCATCGGAAACCAGCGTCTCGATGTTGATGAGGTTCAAATCATATTCCTGATAGATCGGCGCGACATGCTCATAGAGAGCGGCAAAGTCGTAGCCGTCCTCTCCCGCCGCCGCGGCGCGCTTTTTCGCCTGCAGATAGATTCCGTCGTGAATCAGATTGTCACCGGAGGCCGATACGCGCACTGTCGTTACTACAGGCTCCGGTTCCGGCTCGGAGGAAACCGCCGGCTCCGGCTCGGAC
>ERZ779885.1165-NODE-1165-length-27512-cov-8.174090_pt1 | contig 27512 bp, 26 predicted proteins | sample MGYA00511554_ERZ779885 | MGnify/ENA primary metagenome ERZ779885 (study PRJEB29588, sample SAMEA2160998) | human gut metagenome | biome: human gut; feature: human-associated habitat; material: faeces | place: Denmark | collected 2008/2010 ... | reverse complement strand
ATCGTTACCGCGGCGATTACCGCCTGTCTGGCCCTGTGGGGCGCCGTGTGGCCGCAGGCCGAAACGGTCGGGGAAACCACCCGCATCGCCCCAAACACCCGCCGTAAGCGCCCCAGAGCCGATTGTCGCAGAGGTCAAATTAGAAACAGAAATCGATTTTCCAGCAGAGAAAGAAAAGGCTGCGACTCCACAGCCGGAGCCTCCCCATGAAACCACCAATGAGTCGGAGCCTGCACCAGTGGAAGCGTCTGCAGCTCCCGACACACGACCAACGTCTGCACCAGAGCCTGCTCCGGAACCTATTCCTGCACTCGCCCAGGTACAGGCGGTCACTGGCCCGCAGTCCGGCGATATGGTCTATGTGGAAGGCTTCGGTTGGCTGGAGTACCAAGGGCCAAATCACTGCGAATACGGCGCAGACATTTACGAAAACGGCAACAAAATCGGCATCATGGGTTGACCTCAAAAATTGTGCCGCATAAACAATGAAATAGCCTCATTAAAAAATCGGTAATAAAAAATCGGTGATAAATGTCGGCGACAAAAATCGGCGATAAATCCAACAAGCCTATAGTCCGACTTTGCAAGCACGTTTTATTGGACACAATTTCTGATAAAGTAACACTAAGCAATAGAACGTAAAAAATGGAATCTGGCAGCGGTAGGTCTGTTACAAGGCAGAATTACAGAAAAAACTATCATAAATCGTCGCTCGATGTCGCAAAGCAGATTGACATATGAGCATCGATGAAATATACTTAAGTATATACTTACGTATAAATAGAGGTGCTATATGCTGAAATATCAATTTCCCGCTGTAAAGGGCTGTCAGGCCGGAAAAGATTACTATATATGCATGGTTCCCCTTGGGTTAATGAGTAAGATTTTTGCGACCGATAGCAGCGATGTCCCTGCCGAGTATCGCGCCCAAAGAAAGCTCAACGAAGCTCGTATTCCTGAAATCTGTGGATACATCTTGTCTAATCGAGATTCGTATGTCTTTTCAGCTCTGGCTGCATCTGTGGACGGTGACATGAAGTTTGTCCCTGCTGACAGCAATGAGAATGCAGGCCTTCTGGAAATCGATATGACCGCTTCCTTCCTGATCAACGATGGCCAGCATCGAAAGGCGGCCATTGAGGCAGCGATTGCCGAAGACGAGAGCCTGAAAGAAGAAACGATTTCGATTGTCCTTTATAAAGACCAGGGACTTCAACGGAGCCAGCAGATGTTTACTGACCTCAACAAGCATGCTGTTACCACATCGAAATCCTTAAATACACTATACGAGTCGAAAGATCCTGTGGCACTAATCACGAAGAATGTCGTCAACTCAATCAGCTTCCTACGTAAGTATACTGACAAGGAGAAAGACAACCTTAGCAAATATTCCTCTAACATCTTTACACTTAACACCTTCTATACAGCTAACAAGCGCATCTGTAAGGTGATCCATGATCAGGACAATGCTGAAAAACTCGTTTATACATTTTGGAATCACGTGGTTGTTAATATGCGTGAGTGGAACGAGATGGACAGTGGTGAATTAAGTAAAAAAAGTTTGCGAGAGAATTATATCACAACGCAAGGTCTGATTATCTTGGCACTGGGACGCTTGGGAGAATTCTATTGCGTGAATCCTCAGATTAACATGGCGAAGTCGTTGAAGGGATTAAAGAAAATCGACTGGCTTCGAAATAATGAAGCGTGTTGGATGAACCGTGCAATTAAGCCTAATGGAAAGATCAACAGAAATGAACAGGGTATCTTTTTGACATACATTCAGATTAAGCGACTTCTTTCTCTGCCAGTCAGTGATGAGGAGACAAAAAAAGAAAGAATCATCATGGGATAACCCCGGAGGACTCAAATGGAACAGAATACATTAAATTCAAATAACATCGATGCTGGAAACAAAATTGCCAGTTTCCGAGTAAAACAAAGTATGCCATATGAATTTAAGGTGAATTATGCGCGCATAAGAGCATGGGAATTCAATAATGAATGTGGAAAAAGGGACTTGGATTGCTATGTTTCAGTAGGGGGACTTGACAGTATCACACTGTTCTTCTTCTTGAAATCAATAGGAATAGATGTGCCAGCGGTATCAGTCTCTTCACTCGAAGATGTTAGTATCCAAAAAATCCACAAACAGATTGGAGTTATCTCACTACCACCAGCAGTTAGAACTGATGGTACGCGATGGAATAAGCAAAAACTAATTCAAGAATTTGGTTTCCCTGTACTCTCCAAGGAAATCGCCCGTAAAATTGAATTGCTTCAAAACCCAACTCCCAATAATAAAACCATAAGGCATGCAATTGTTACAGGCGAAACTGGTGAATATGGTGGATTTCAAAAGCATTCAAAAATGAAACTTGCGCAGAAGTGGCTCGAAAAATTCGGTGGATTAGAAAATGGAGAAGAAGGCGTGAATTATCAAATTGCACCGTTTAAAGTCTCCTCGAAGTGTTGCTATTACCTCAAAGAAAAACCGTGCTCTGATTGGGCTAAAGAGCACAATTGTGTACCGTATTTAGGGCTGATGGCATCTGAAGGCGGAAGACGTGAGAAGTCTTTAATGCTAAATGGCTGTAACTACTTTGGAAAGGGAACCATTCGTTCAGCACCATTTGCAATTTTTAATAGACAGGATTTACTACAGTTGGCACTTGATTTAAAGGTTCCTGTCCCTGAGATTTATGGAAGCATACTGAAGGATGAAGATGGTCGTTTGTATACTTCTGGAGAGCAGCGAACTGGATGCTCGATGTGTGGATTTGGAATTCAGCTTGAAAAACGGCCTCATCGATTCGATCGGCTACGGGAACGGAACTACAAAGAATGGGATTTTTGGATGAATAGGTGTTGCCTTGATGAAAACGGAACACCGTATGGCTGGGGAAAAGTTTTAGATTATCTCGGAATTGGCTGGCGAGATATTCCGGATCCTCATAACAGAAAAAAGTAAGGATGGGAATTCACAATGCCATATACAGGTAAGTTTCAAGTATTTGAAGATATCATCAAAGAAATAATGATCGTCTACAAGCACGACAGCCGCCCGTGGCTTATTGGCTACAGCGGTGGCAAAGACTCTACTTTGCTGGTCAGTCTTGTATATGAAGCCATGAAGCGGTTAAAGGATGCTGGCGCTAAGCTTGACAAAACCGTTCATGTCATTACATCCGACACGATGGTTGAAAATCCCATCGTAAAGAATTACATGCACTCATCCTCGGATAGCATCAACCGAGCAGCGGGAAAAGATCGTCTCAACATCAAAGCCAGTGTGATTTATCCGGAACCGGAACAGACATTCTGGAGCCGGGTCATTGGCCTGGGCTATCCTACCCCAGAGCCTCCCGGATTCAGATGGTGTACAGACAGGCTGAAAATCATGCCGATGAATAAGTTTGTCAACGAGCGAATCAAGGAGAGCGGCGAAATCATCATTCTTCTCGGCGTCCGCAAGGGCGAAAGCCTAACTCGAATGAAGACCATTACTGCACGGGAAATCGAAGGCAAACTGCTGAATATGCATAATGACATTCCCAATGCGTATGTCTACAACCCTATCACTGAAATCCCTAACGATTTAGTCTGGGAATTCCTCTTAAAAGGCGATTGCAGAAGTCCTTGGGGAAGTGACATGAAGTATTTGTTCAGCCTTTACCAGGGCGAAAACCTTGGTGAAGAAAAGAGTGTTTTGGGCGAGGTCGACCGTGAGAAAATTCCGGTAACCGGCAACTCCAGATTTGGGTGCTGGTGCTGCACCATGGTGAAAGAGGATAAGTCGCTACAGAACTTCATCAACAAAGGCGCTACGGAACTAATTCCGCTTAGAGAATTCAGAAGCGAATTGCTCAGAATGCGAGAGAATAGTCAATATAGAGATTCTAAGCGCCGCAACGGTTCTGTCTATAAAAAGTCAGACGGAAGCTTTGGAATGGGGCCGTTTACGCTTGAAGCGCGATGCCTCATTCTCGAAAAACTCCTCAACCTCGAAAACAGGACAGGCATGGAGCTGATTACAGAAGCTGAACTGAAAGCAATTGACAAGATGTGGGACGAGGAGGGCGATCTTACATGTCGTGCACTCGTTGAAACCTACCATAAGGTCAAAGGCAAAAAGCTTCCATGGGATGATTATAAAACTCCGCGATTTGATGATGAAGCAATCCAGGCGATCAGGGGTGTTGCAGATAAGTATGATATCCCGGTTGAATTGATAACGAAGCTGATTGTTTCTGTAGATACCAATAAGCACATTACGAAGAACAACAAAATGCAAAAGGCATTTGACAGCATTATTGGACAAGGCTGGTTGCACTATAATTCTGTCGAGGGAGCATTGAACCATGAAGATTAAGCGCATACAAGTAAAAAACATAGGTCCATATGTCAACGAAAATGCCTTCGATTTTGATGTATCAGACATTACTAAAAGAATGGTACTGATCGGCGGCAAAAATGGTGCAGGTAAAACGACACTGTTTAACGCTATCAAAATATGTCTCTACGGCTGCGTTGCATATGGCTTTGAATCAAACAACGCAAAGTACTTTGCCGAGATAGAGAAAATTATCAATGCCAATGAAAAACTGCAAAAAATTGGTGAGGCAGAAGTTGTCATTGACTTGCTGATGGATGACGGAAAGTACGATCACACATACACGTTTGTCAGATCATGGAGGGTAGCAGGCAAGAAAATAGCAGAAACCTTTACTGTGTACAAAGACGGCGAGACACTCTCTGAGACAGAAAAGAGTGATTTTGAGAGCTATCTTTTACAGACACTGCCCCCCAATCTCTTCCGCTTCTACTTCTTTGACGGCGAAAAAATCAGTGATTTCGTGTTCAACAGCAGCAAAAACTCCGACTTCAAGGATGCGTTCTTAAAGCTCTGCAGCCTTGATACGATGGAGATTATTCGGGAAAACTTCCGTAGAATTTCTCGTAGCAAGGCAAAAGGGACCATGACGCTTTCAGCGGAATACGATAGATGCCTTGAAGCAGACAATCTGATTGCACAGAGAGTAGAATGCGCTGAGGATGAATATCGAGAGATCTCTAATGAGATTTTGATTATTGACCAGAGGCTTGCGTCTCTTGAAAAGGCATATGCCAAGGGTGGCGGTATTTCTAAAAAGGAATGGCGTTCTATGCAAGATCAGATTGCAAAAGAGGATGCTCGCCGCGAGGGACACCATAAATGGCTCAAAGAAATGGCCAATAATGTGCTCCCATTTATTATCCTTAGAACTCAACTGGAAGAACTAAAGGCACAAATTGCACTGGAACACAAGGCACAGGTCGATGCAAATGTAAAAAGCACAATTGATACCCCGGAAATCAAGTCGATCATCTCCGGCGTGTTGAGCCGGGCAAATATAGAATTAGCCGACGATATTTCTGAAAAGGTTATCTACGAGATTGCCAGCTATGCCAGCCACACTTCACAGATAACGCCCATTCTCAATTTGTCTGACTTCGACAGATTTGAACTAACTGCAAAAATCAACAGTCTCCTGGCTTACGACACCAACCGTGTCAAAGAAGCAACTGATGATATTAAGGCTTCTCTAAAATGCGTAAAACGCATCCGAAAGAAAATGGAGCGGAGCAGTATCGAAAACTATGATGGATACTTGCAGATGAAAAGCGATTTGAATGAGCAGAAGTCCAAATGCACGCAACAGCTTCTGGAAGTAGATAAAGAATTGCAAGAACTACGCGCCCAGAAAGCGATATCTGCATCTAAACTTTCTAAGGCTAAAAGTGATTATGAGGCGCTCTTGAAAAAGCAGTCCATTAACGATATTTCGGCGCGTGCACTACTGGCATTTGATGAACTCCAAAAGACGCTTTACGATAAGAGTATTCGTTTAGTCGAGACGGGATTTAGCCAATTCTTCGCAAGTCTGATCAATAAATCTGATTTGATTGATGGAATCCATATCGATGATAGCTTAAATGTTCTCCCTTATAAAAACAAATGCTTTAAAGCTGATGAAATACGTAAAATCATTGGTAAGAACGGTGTTGAGTATCTTATTGCTCAAATCGGCCTGTATGCTTACGAAGTCCTGCAGCAAAAGCTTATTGCCGGTGAAACCGAATTTGAACTGCCGGTTGAGGTAAAGCAACAGCTTTCTGCGGGAGAAAAGCAAATTTTTATTATGGCACTATATCAAGCGCTTTCGCAACTCAACAAAATCAATGTGCCTTACATTGTAGATACGCCGTTCGCGCGAATCGATAAGGAACATCGCGGAAAGATCCTGAGTCAGTTCTTTAAGAAACTAAACGGTCAGATTATCATCTTGTCCACCGATGAAGAAATCGTCGGGGACTATCGCGAGAGTATATCTGACATTGTATCTAATACATTCGTTTTGAACCACACAACAAACGGAAATACTGAAATCCTGGCGAACACATATTTCGGAGGCAAGCACAATGACTAATAAGCTTCATACGTCACAAAAGACCCAGGAGATATTCAACTCGTTAGGTCAGTCATTGAGATTGCAGCCGTTTATCCTATCTAAACTGGCAATCGCACTGTCGGTCAGAAAGGGACAACTTCAAGCCGATGACTTTAAGACTGATAATAATGGCTTGGAACTGAGTCGGCAGGTCATTTTCGGTGATCACGATTTGCTGTTTAAATCTCTCATCATTAACAACGAGGGCAAAGTGATTCGCGAGGATGACTATTTCCCCGGTTTGGTAAAGGCCCATTTGGACCGAGGAGCAAAGCTTCTCGAAGACGAAAAACGGTACAGCAAAGATTTCTATAATCATCTGTGCCATCTGGATGACAACATCTAAAGGAGGTTTATATGGATTATCCAAAGGTCAAAGTCTGTTTAGATACCTCAGAAGATAACCTGATAGATGAATTGTACACGCCGTGTCTAAAGTGGGCTGAACGCTTTGACCGAGGCGTCGGCTACTTCACAACAGGGTGGCTCACATACAACGTCGCAGGATTATCCGACTTCGCCTCTCGCGGAGGAAAAATGCGCTTAATTACAAGTCCCATTCTTTCCACAGAGGACACGGACGCAATTATTGGAGCTGAGAACCAAGATGGTAGCGCATTTCTGCGCCTCGAAGCAGCTCTCCTCGAAAATGTTGAGATACTCAAACAAGAGATGGAAGCAGACATTATAAATGCATTCTCCTGGATGCTGTATGATGGAATTATTGATATGCGTTTTGCAATTCCTTGTGAAAAGTTGGAGGAAGGAGACTTTCACGATAAATTTGGCATTTTCTATAAGGGCAACGATGCGCTATCCTTCTCTGGCTCTATCAACGACAGCAAGCATGGATTCCAAAATTATGAAAGCATAAAAGTCTTCAAAACGTGGGCTGGTACACAGGAGTATGTCGATGCGGATACCGCTCGTTTCGAGAAAATCTGGAATCGAAAAGACCGCAATCTCAAAATGTTTACCATTCCACAAGCAGTTAAAAACAAAATATTTGAATTGCGTACACCTGATAGGCCTTACTCTTTACCAGCTGGCTCGAATAAGTGGGTTCACCAGGATATAGCTGTAAAGACTTTCTTGGAAAAGGAACACGGCATTCTGGCAATGGCGACTGGTACCGGAAAAACCATTACTGCATTGAGAATCATTAACCAGTTGTTCGAAGAAGGCAGAATACATCGGGTCATTATTACAATGTTTGGCAATGACTTGCTTGATCAGTGGGCCAAACAAATGCGAGAGAAATATAAGAATAAGCAAATCTATTACCATTATGAATCTCACAAAGAAATTAGTAAGTTTATTATGCATCCGGACAACGCAATCCTGCTCATTTCCCGAGATGCGGGAAACTTATCTAAGCTTTTGAATCTGTTTAGCCGTGCTCCCGGTGACTATAAAAACGATACGCTATTTGTATTCGACGAGGTTCATGGCGCGGGATCGAGTTCCTTTGTGGAGAACCTTACCGGACGCATTTCACCATATAGATATCGTCTTGGCCTGAGCGCAACACCCGAGCGAGAATACGATGATGTAGGTAATGATTTTTTGCAGTCTGAGATCGGAGATATCATTTTCACTTTTTCTCTTGAAGACGCTATCAAAAAGGGTATTCTTTGCGAGTTTGAATATATACCATTACCCTACATTTTGACGGATGAAGAGAGAGCAAAGAAAAAGAAGATTATAGCGGCCTTTAATGCCAAGAAGGAGGCTGGAGAACCTGTTGATGAGAAAGATATGTTTACACAGCTTTCTATGGTCAACAAAACAGCTATCAATAAAATCGACGAGTTTGAAGCTCTGGTTGCTAAAAACCCCAATTTATTGAGAAAGTGCATTATTTTTGTGCAAACGAAAGATTATGGTGAATTGCTCCAAGATGTTCTCGTTAAGTATACAGATCGATATCATACCTATTATGCCGATGATGAAAAGTCAAGACTTGACGATTTTGCAGAAGGTCGAATCGAATGTCTGCTTACGTGCAAGAAAATCTCCGAAGGCATCGATATTAGCAGCGTGACCAATATCTTCCTGTTTGCATCGGATCGTTCTAAGTTAGTTACGACTCAAAGAATTGGCAGAGCGTTGAGATTGGACAAAAAGAACCCGAACAAAAAGGCAATCGTGATAGATTTTATACTTGAGGATGCCGCGGAGAACGACAATAATGCGGATCAGGAACGGAAGGAATGGCTGACCGGCCTTTCCAGAACGAGGAGGACCGAGGATGAGGAATAAAACAATAGAAGCAACTATTGATAGAGTAATTGATAGTTCAGATTACCCGTCCGATTTCAAAAATGCGTTCAAACAGTTTATAAAGAATAAATTCGACGATAACTCTAAAGAAAGTGATTTGAAGCGGATCCTGTCTTTACTTCCGGATGAAACGGAGGATGATGACTGATGAAGATGTCAATTCTTGAACTCGAATATAAGAATATTCGAAAAATCTCTTCGCTACAGATTTCTTTCCGGAATGACACCGGCGGCGTCATTAAGAACAATTTTGTGATGATGGCAAATGGAACCGGTAAGACTACTACAATGACTCTTATCAAGGGTTTGTTGGATGGCAGTGCAAAAAATTGGCCTGTAGACTATGTCAAGTCTTTTGCTCCAACGACAACTACCGGCGATAAGGGCGAGTTTAGTATTACTGTAAAGTTTGATGAAAAGCAATACAAATACTTTTTGTCACTTGACTATGTGAATGGTATTGCCAAAATAGAAACTCAGGCCCCTCCCAAAGGACGAGAAACAGGGCTTCTCTTGCCCACGGCGATTAAAGGCATTTTTACTCCGGAGTTTGTGAGTCGATTTGTTTTTGATGGTGAACAGGCAAAAAAGTCCATGGATCGCACATCAAATGAAGCAGATGAAACTATCCGTTATCTGTACCGCTTAGATGAACTTGACGAGATCCTTGCTATGAATATGAATATTCTCACGGAAATTCAAAACGCTGAAGGTGGAAGCACAGGCACGCGTGGATCTTTGAGCAATTTGCGTTCCAGACAGAAAAAGGTGCGTGATCACATTGCTTCTTTGGAAAAGAAGCAAAAGCAACTCAACGGTGATATCGCACGTTTTAGTCAAGAAAAGATTGAAAAAGAAAAGCAGCGGCAGGAACTCGACAAAAACTATGAAGCACTCAATAAAGAGAAAAATGAGGTAATTGCTGAGCAAGAAAAGAATCGCGGAAACGTTGACGTGAAAATTACCGAAATTGTTTCTTTGGTGAAGACTCCGTATTTGGTCAGCGAAGGTTTATGTAATCGCATGTATGAGTTTGGTGATGCGATGAAGAAATTGAAACTTCCCAAAAGCAGCTCGAAAGACTTCTTCACGGAACTTGCTTATGCAGAAAAATGCGTTTGCGATAGATGCATTGGAGAAAAAGAACGAGATGCGATACTCAAGAACGCGGAACGATATTTGGGTAGTGATCATCAAGCAGTTTTGAATAATATCAAAAGTGTATTGATGGGCAGTACGTACGATGAGCATCTTGTTGCGGCATTTGAAGAACTTGGAAAGCTACAGGAACAAAAAACTCGTTTGAATGCTCGATTTGCTGATGTTGAGGACAAGCTTATTAAGGCAGGTGGACCTCAGGTTGAGCAGCTGCAGAGCGAGATTGAAGTTCTTATTGGGCAGATTTCTTCTGCTCAAACTCAATTAAAAATAATTGAATCCAGGGACGAAGATGACGAAACATTGACCGAAGAAAACAACCTTCATAAAGCTCGTCGTGCAGATGCAGAGTATGAGGTTAAAATAGCTTCGACAACAAAGACCAATGCGGCACTTCGAAAGAAGAATGTTGTGCAAGATTTGGTTAATGAAATTAAAACTCAGGCTACAGCGGCGTTAAAAGAAGAGATTATAAAAAAAGCGAATGATAAAATTAGCCGCGTGATTAAAGATGATTATATCGAAATTGAGAGTATTGATGGTTACATTAAGCTTAAAGACCGAGAAGGAGCCAGTGACGGACAAACTTTAAGTATTGGATATTGCTTCTTGGGAACTTTGTTTGAAGAAGCGGAATTGGAGTTCCCTTTCGTTATTGACTCGCCAACAGGAAAAATGGATTTCGATAAGCGCCAAGCAGTTGCCGATATTATCCCCGTTGTGTTTAATCAAATGATTGCTTTTGTACAGTCTGCTGAAGTTAAATGCTTTGCCGATAGGTTTTACAAAAATACTGACACGCAGTATCTTACCATTGTTGCGTCCAAAGATACGGAGGAGATTGCAATACATAAGGGGATTGCATTCTTTGATTCCTATCAACGCGAGACCACAGGAGGTGAATCGTAATGCATTTTACTATGGCTAAGAGTGCACAGGACTTCTTTAGCAATATTATTGCATCAGAAGGTTCACACGGATCAAAAGAGAAGAATAAGTTCATTCAATTTGATGTTTACTATTGTTGCGCTTTGATAGGAATGGCGGCTGTACAGTTGGATGATGATACATCAGATTTAAAAGCACAATTGGTAGACAAATACCCCAAAGTTTATATGGAAAGCAGAGCGCACATTGCTGGCCTGTTAGTTGCAACCGAGGCAAAACGGCTTGGAATAGATATTCAAAGTCCAAAGCTCGAAGAAATCATGCTACAATATTTGAGTGATGATTCAACCATGCTTTCTGACGAAGGAATCCAAACACTTAACTTTTATTCTCAGCAAGGGTATCATTTAATTCGTGAGTTCCCTTTGGAGGAAAAGCCTACTTCACGTGAAGAGTTTTTGGAAGCCTTCAATATTGCCATGCAATTATACGAAAAGCAAGATTCGGAGGTGAATTGATTGAGGAACACTATTGATCCCAGTTACACAACTATCGGAATGCTTTTTGAAAAGAATTTCCTGTTCGAGGTTCCGAAGTATCAGCGATACTATTCCTGGGAAGACGAGCAGGTCGATGATTTCATAAAAGATGTTAAGGGCATCTATCTTCATGATACCCCGGAGAATACCATCGAGCACTTTTTCGGTGGCATTGTAGCTGTTGAGAAAAGAATTCCAGGTTCCAATCGTCAGCAGCGTGAGCTAATCGATGGTCAGCAGAGAATAACTACGACCCTTCTGTTGATCATTGCATTGATTCGGAAATATGAAAAGTTGAAAGATGTGTCCAATGGCACATTGATTGACAACAGAATCAATAAGCTGCGGCAGAAGTATCTCCGTTATGACGATGAAATCAATCGAGAGCCAATCACCGTGCAAAAGCTTGTGTTATCCAAAGCGGACAAGCAGTATTTTGAGGATCTGATTGAGGTGCGGGAATGCACAGAACGGAGAGATTCACACAGAAGAATCAACCGTGCATTTAAAAAACTTGAGAAATTTGTTGCTGGTATTATTGATGCTGAAGCTACTGTAGATGCTAAGATAGATGCGTTGGCCAAAATCGAAAATATTGTACATAATAATTGCACGATTATTTTCATTGACTCCAAGACGAGAGAATCAGCATATAAACTCTTCCAAGTTTTGAATGATCGCGGTGCTGGCCTGACTGAGGGTGATTTGCTGAAATCCAAAACGCTTGAAGTGTTGGAAAAGCATTTCTCCATCAAGCAGAGTACTGTCCAGGATGCGTGGGATGAGATTTTGCAAGATGAGCCGAAGCAGATAGAGCAATTTTTACGGTATTACTATGCTTCCGTCTGTGGTAGCAGAGTTGGCAGGACATCTCTCTACGATGACTTCCTGAAGCAGTTTTTTCCGGACATCGTTGATGTAGATGATGTTTCAGACGAAGCGACTGCTACAAAAATTGTAGATACTGTAAACCAAATCCTAAGAGAAATCCGCACATACCGCAAATTGATAGCAGGCATCTGGCCTTATGAGGTCGGACAACCGCTGACGGATTGGGATCGTAAGCGGCTTGATATACTGATTCGCTTCTTGGATTTCGATATTGTGTACCCGCTCTTGTTGGCCGCGGTGCAACTCAAGCAGAAAACTTTTGCAGACTTGGTTCATATGCTTGAAAAGTTCATGTTCAGACATAAGAGCGTGTGCAACTTGGGCCATCAGAAATTGAGTGAGTTGTATATGCAGGAGGCGGTAAAAATCAGAAGAGATCCTGAGAACTACCGACTGACAGGTTTGCGCACGACACTCAAAGAGTATATTGAAACCGAATGTACTGATGCTGTATTTAAGGTCGGGCTTTCGAACCTCAAATATCGAACAAACGGTGGCAATAAACCTTTGCGTTATTTGTTCAGCACCTTGAACGAGCATATCGAATGGTACCGAAATGGTGCGGTTGGAGCACCAGCACCACAAAAGGGAACCGTTATCAACTATGATAATGTAACGATAGAACATATTGCTTCGCAATCTCCGAGCGCCGCAGTCCCTGGTTTCACAAGCGAAAATATACATACGCTCAGCAATCTGACACTCCTTACCAACGGAGAGAATGACAGGGCCAAGAATAAATCTTATACAGCGAAGAAGGCAATCTATCATGACTCAGAGTATGTCATTAACAAGTATTTTGACAGTGTCGATGATTGGAGCGTGGAAAGTGCAAAAGCCTGGGAGCAATACCTCCAAGAAATGGTTTGCAAGGTTTTTGTTGTTTGATATTGCTACCTTATAAAGAATCAACAGTAGCGATAGAGCCTAAAGTGCAATAAAACAAGCGATAATCGATAAAGCAAGCGATAAAAAGCGTCGACAAAATAACGATAAAAGCTAATCGACAATACCTAACAACCAGAAGGAGCTGAGACCACCAAAAGTCTCAGCTCCTTCTTTCGCAACGCCTATTCTTTTATCTGCGATCCATTCAGGCTGGCCCAATGCTGGCGCAGCAGCCTTTCTGCTTCTCTGCGAAGGGAATCTTGGAACATGACCGCCATAACCAATGCGCTAAGCACTGTAGCCACAGGCTCCAGCCAGGGATATGCGGTCCAAAGCTGTTCTCCCCAGCAAGCAAGTGGAACACCAACAAGCAGCATAAACAGCAAAATAATGATGACAACGCCGGGTCTGCCGTAGCCTTCACGTCTGTTGATTTTGGCCCGTATCTGTCGAAGCGCACGAGCTCGGATATCTCGGATGTTTCTGGACGAACACTGTTTGTCCTGTGCGACGGATTCAGTGGACTCGCCATTGATGACAGTGCGGAACAAAATCTCCCTCTGCAGTTCGGTCAGCGCATGCAGGGCGTCATAGATTTGGGTGTCCAAATACATGAAGGGATCTTCATCAGAACCCTCCGGCAGATACTTGCTTCGGTCAAACCAACGTCTGTCATTGTAAATCGCATTGCGTACTTCCTCCGGCAGGAACGCTTCCGGATTGTAAGATCGGGGCTGCTTTATATCCACACCCTCCAGAGTATCCGGTGCTACACGCTTGTGAAAGTTCGCTTCGCTGTAGTAGAGCATATGCTCCAGCTCCTTCCACTGCTCCGGATGCTCCTTCACCCATTGGTCTGCAGCGGCGGCAGCTTCCGGGTCCATTTCGTGTATCCAGCGCCAGTCAGACTGAAGTTCTTTGTACGACTGAGTATCCTTGAAGGACATGAGCTCACCGCCCTTTCTGCGTTCACAAAAAGTTTACAATTCCAGACCTTCCGATTTTGCGAATTTTCTCTAAGTAATAATAGAAGAACAATTTCACCCGGGTGAGGTTGCCCCTGGTTCGGTACGGCACGGTATCCGCGCCGACGAATTCACATGGTCTTCGACAGAGCATCTATGAGAGCATGAGTGCTCTCCGCCATACGGCAATCCGCTCGGAAGGTCATTCCATCTCTGGCCGTGCTCCCGGGAGCACGGTCTCTTTTTATTCTAACACGGAGGAGGCGAAAAAGATAGTTTACAGATGAGGGCAAAGGAGGAATGTGGATCACACAACACACCCGCAAAATAAAAACCGCCGCGACTGCGGCAACAGTCCGGCGGCTCGGCGCACACACAGGCACGCACAAATCTACTGATAAAAGTATATCAGGTAAACAGCAGAAAAGCAATGAAAATTTTTCTGTCCCCTGTGTGAGCGTCATCGGACTCTACGACAATACAGGAGGTATGAATTGAGTTTCAACAAATGGCCCAAGCGCAGTGCAGAGAAAAACTATTTTATGGTACCAAACGAGATATTCAGCATCGGTCTGGATTTTCGTGAGATCTCCCTCTATTCCTATCTGCTCCGGTGCGAGAATCGTAAGACCTACCAGTGCTACCCCAGTTACAAAACCATCGGCCATGCGATCGGCATGAGTGAAAATACGGTGGCAAAGTATGTGCGGCAGCTGGAGGAGAAAGGTCTCATCTACACGGAGCCGACGATGGTACGAAGCAAAGATGGCAGACCCCTGAACGGAAATCTGCTCTACACCGTTCGCCCTATCCAAGGTGTACTCGAAGCATTCTATGAGCGGCAGCTCCGGCAGGTGGAGGAGGCTACCGCCCGCTATCGTGTGGCAGAACTCCTCAAAAAGTCCAACGCCCAGGGTCGCCAGAACGCCTTGTGTGCGCCTTTCCGGGAAGAAGCGAGTCCCAGTCCCGACCAGGGGATTGAAGCCGGATGTGAGCCGTTTTCGGCAGACTTTTGCGGGACGAAAGAAAAAGCAGGATAAAGGCATGGCGTCGCAGGCGTCGCCGCAGCCACCACTTCTGCCCGCAGTGCGGGCAGTTTCGGACGCTTGAAGCTGGCGTCTTTGAGAGACGAAAAAAGCGCCGATGGCGTCAGCTTCCCTGAAAAGCCCCGTGTTGCAGGGCTTTTCAAGGATGTCTTACAGCAAAAAGGAGGAATTGAATGAGTAAAGAAACCAGAGATCGTATTGCATTCCGGATGCAGCCAGAAACCAGAAGAAGGATCGAGCAGTGGTACGCCGCCGACAACTGCCAGAGCAAAAATGAGTTCATCGAGAAAGCCGTGAACTTCTATGTGGACTATCTGGGAATACAGGACAACACAACGCTGCTGCCCATGACAATCATGTCTGCCATCGACGGCAGGCTGAGCAGATTGGAGGACTATATCGCCCGCAGAGATTTTACCAGATGCGTGGAGCAGGACATGACCAATGGTATCATCGCGGAAGCGTTCGAGATGGACCGGGATGACTTGAAGCGCAGGCGCGCGCAGAGTGTCCGGAATGTTAGAGCGACCAACGGTACTATCTCTCTGGAGAAGTATGCGCGCTCCCGTCAGGAGCCGGACTGGGATGATGACGAATGGCAAGACTGATCCTCAAGAGTCCCTATATCAAAAGCACCGGCGGGGCCTCCGGATACCTTCGCTACATCGCGACCCGGGAGCGGGTGGAGCTTATCCCGGATGACCGTCCGCCCACACGGAAGCAGGAGCAGCTCATCGCCAAACTGGTCAAAGACTTCCCTGACAGCAAAACGCTCTACGAGTACGAGGACTACCTGACGAAGCCCGCCAAGGTCAGCGCCTCTGCGTTCATCACGCTGGCGCTGGAATCCAACTGGGATTCCATTCACGAGTCGGAGCAGTACATGAAGTACAATTGCCACCCGGCCACGCGCCGAGCGCATCGGTGCTCACGGCCTGTTTGGTGATGGTGATTCCGTTTCACTGGAGAAGGCCATGGCAGAGTTAGAGAGCTACATCGGAAATGTATGGACGCACATCATCTCCCTCAAACGTGAGGATGCTGCCCGGCTTGGGTTTGATAACGCCGCGGCGTGGCGAAATCTCATCCAGGCGCACCGCAACGACATTGCGGCGGCGATGAAGATCCCACCCGGTGACTTCCGCTGGTACGCCGCCTTCCACGACGAGGGCGGGCACCCACACATCCACATGATGGCCTGGTCCGCAAAGCCGGGATAGGCCTATCTCTCCAAGGAAGGTATCCGTCAGATCAAATCCAAACTCACCAACGATATTTTCCGCAACGAAATGCTCCATCTCTACGAACAGAAGTCTGATTCCAGAGATGAGCTGGTACGGGAAGCGCGGCGGGCAATGCTGGAGCTGGTGCAGACCATGCGGGATAGTGTGTGCGACCACCCGGATGCCGAGCGGCTCATGTTGGAGCTGGCGGCGCAGCTCGGAACAGTCAAGGGCAAGAAATCCTACGGTTACCTCCCCAAACGGCTGAAGAAACTGGTGGATGAAATTGTTGATGAGATGGAGCACCTCCCCGGCGTGAGCAAGTGCTATGACCAGTGGCTGCTCCTGCAAGGCAAGGTGGACAGTTACTACCACGACAAGCCCCAGAAATTTGTTCCTCTCTCAAAGCAGAAAGAGTTCACGCAGATCAAAAACGCCATCATCCGTGAGGCGGAGCGTTTACGGTTGGGTGAGATCACCTTCGAGGAGAAGGGTCTCAATCAGCAGGACGAGCCGGAGGAATACCGCAACGCCTCCTACGACTACTGGACACTGCGGGATATCATACGTGATGAGAGCCTGACCATGGAGGAGCGCGGCGAAGCCGTCTCTGAAATGGAAAGGCTGGCGGAAAGCGGCGATATGTATGCGCAGTACCTGATGGGAAAGCTCTGGCGGGACGGACCTTTGCTGATCCCGGACTCGGTGGAAGCACGGTACTGGTTCGAGCAGGCGGCGGAGCAGGGACATCTGGTGGCACAATATTCCCTTGCTAAGTTATACCTCTCGGATGATTTGGAAGTGCGGGATACCCGCACGGGGATGAACTGGCTCTACACCGCTGCGGTCAACGGCAGCCACTACGCCATGTACCGTTTGGCTAAAGAACTGTTCAAAGGCGATTTGGTCAAACGAAATAGTGATGCCGCCGTGGAGTGGTTCGCACGATCAGCAGAGCGGGGAAACCCCTACGCCCAGTATATGCTGGGCAAGCTGTACCTTGCTGGTAAGGAGGTTCCCTACGACGAGGAGAAAGCCGCATATTGGCTGACCCAATCCGCCGAGCAAGGCAATCAGTATGCACAGTACCTTCTGAACCATTTGGAGGAAAACCGGCCGCCCTCTGCGATGCTGGCGGTGACCCGGCTGCTCCACCACATGAGCCGGGTGTTCCGGGACAACTCCGTACCCAAGTCCCGACCCGGCGGTATCCAGATCGACCGCAAGCGGCTGAAAAAGCTGCAGGAGAAGCGCATGGCCCTGGGCCACAAGCTGGATGACCATGAGGAGCAGTGGCCCAATCTGACCATGTAAGAGGCGCAAAAACTGGGCCGCAAAACAAAGAATTAAATCCTTCTGGGCGGAAGGTAGAAAGGAACTGAATGAGAAAATCCAAATACAATTCTTTTGACGAACTCCCGCTGATGCTGACCGTGGAGGATGTGTCCCATGTGCTGGGTATCGGTCTGGCCCACGCCTATGAGGTGGCCCACCGCAGGGATTTCCCCACCATTACCCTGGGCAGCCGCATCATCGTTCCCCGTGACAAATTCATGGAATGGATCGACGAACAGGCCGCGAAAAAATCTGAAATATTTTAGTAGCTATTCCAAAAACTCTGTGGTATGTGTTTGTGTTAAAAAGGAGGGATCATAAATGGCAAAGAAACGAGCCAACGGAGAGGGCAGTATCCGCAAAAAGCCCAGCGGCCGCTGGGAGGGCAGATATACCCAGGGCATCGATCCGGTCACCGGCCGGGCCATCCAGAAAAGCGTGTCCGCCAAGACCCAGGCGGAGTGCAAAGAAAAGCTGGCGAAAGCCATTCGGGAGAATCGCGGCGTGCCGCTCAATCACACGGGCGACTACACCGCAGCGGAGTGGTGCAGGCTGTGGTTTGAAACCTACAGCAAGCCCAACATCCGCTACAACACCGCTAAAGGCTATGAGGGGATCATCGAGCACCACGTCATCCCGGCCATCGGCGCGATCAAGCTCAAGCAGCTCTCGTCCATCCACATCCAGAGAATGTATAACGACCTGAGAGAAAACGGCAGGATGCCCCGTGGGGCGAAACAGAACGACAAGCCCCTGTCCAACACCTTCGTGCGGCGTGTCCATGCGGTGCTGCAGGCGGCGCTGAAGCAGGCGGTGAAAGAGCGGCTCATCCCGTACAACCCCTGCGAGAACTGCCGCATCCCGCCCAAGGACAAGAAAGAGATGACCATCCTCCCGCCGGAGAAGATCGGCAGATACCTCCAGGAAGCGGAGAAATACGGCGTCCTGCCTATGTTCTATCTGGAGCTGTCCAGCGGCCTGCGCCGGGGCGAACTGCTGGCGCTCCAGTGGTCAGATTTGAATGTGAAAGAGCGCATCCTGACGGTGAATAAGCAGGTCACCCGCATGGAGGGCGAGTTGGATGTGACGGAGCCGAAAACAAAAAACTCCGTCCGCAAGGTGGCGCTGTCTCAGCAGGCAGTGGACCTGCTGGTGCAGGAGCATGAACAGCACCCGGACAATCCAATCCTGTTCCCGTCGCCCCGGACGGGCGGCTACTGGAGTCCGGATGCCGTGTCAAGGATCAACCGGAAACTGCTGAAAAACGCGGGCATCGAGGAGCATGTGCGCTTCCATGACCTCAGACACACATTCGCAACGATGGCAATCTCCAGCGGCGTGGATGTGAAAACCCTGTCCAGTATGTTGGGCCACTTCAGCGCAGGGTTCACACTGGACACCTATACGCACATCACCAACGATATGCAGCGGGGCGCGGCGGAGAAAATCGGCGGCTTCATGGAATCGGTAACAGCGACCAACATCCCGGAGCCTCCCGACCCGCCGGAGGAGAACCGGTGCAAGGTGATACCGTTCGAGAAAGTGGGATAAAAGAAACAAAGCCCAAGGGACAGAGATTTGCCCCTTGGGCTTTGATTTTGTGGAAGGATATCATCCATCAAACATGTCTCGTGGTTACATAGTATCTCCAGATCGCAAGTCCACAATTTTCCACGAAGAAAAAGCGGCTTCATGGCCAACATAAGTTTTTTCACCTATTGCAAGGCAGAGCAAGTACTTGGGGCGGCTGAAACCTACATATACGCATCTGCGACTTTTTTCCTGCAACTCATTTTTGCACTGTGTGATTTTGCGTTCCAATAACGGAAGTATTCGCCTGATATCTGAACTCTTCTTGGTTTCTGTTTCTAAATAAAGAGTTGCGTCGTGTGTTTCTCCTTTTACTCCATAGACGGTATCAAACACTATTGAGATACTGCTTTCATCATAGAAAATATGGCTATCTTCACTTTCTGCCTGAGGTTCTCGAGCTGGCAGCATGAACGAATCCGGAATATTTTCAAGCCACTCATCTCCTAACAGTGAGACAAATATTTCTTTGACTTTTTCCTCTACGGCAGAATATGAGAAATCATCAATTTGGGATAGACTGAGTATTGAGGACTGATAGCTTTGAAGAAAACTATTTGAAATATATCGCTTAATGGATATGCTTCCGTACTCTTTTTCGGCCTCATCTTTTATTCCAAGATAATGTAAGATTTTGCTCAATAGTTTTCTTATCCATCGTTCAGCTAAAGATAAAGATCCATTAGCCAAGGCAGAAGAAATCTCGAAAATATAGTCTTGAAAATGAACCATGGACTGCTGATTGACTTTTTTCTGAAAAGTGGGCCAGTAATCGCTAATCTTCAATCCACTTACATTTTCAAACATGCCGACAGCTTTGTATATTCCTTCGGGTTTAGCCAACCCGTTACTCTGTATTTCCTGAATAAATGCGGGAATAACCCTTAATCTCGAACTGCTATCATATACAAATAATGTTGGCTTGATGCCTTGAACTCCCCTGGACGAAGTAATTGTTTCTTGGTTGGTGCGCAAGACCGATAACACGCCGGCAATTTCTTGACTGTATCGATTGCTATGCGCAATGGACATGTAGCTATCCTCAACTTGCCAAACAGGCGTATTATCATTTGTGCTGTTATAAATAGCTTGGTCTACATCTCCAATCTTTTGAAATATTGTTTCCGTACCAGAGAATAGCGCATCTAATACATCACGCTGAAGTGTTGAACAATCTTGGTACTCATCTACGAATGCATATTGAAAACGTCTGGATAAAAGTGTTTGCAATGATGATCCATACTTTTTTAACGCCAGAAGTGTATACCTATATGTATCGTTATAGCGTATTAGCCCTTCCTCTGATAGCAATCGTTGGATTGCTCGTGCGTAACTGAACGCAGTGTTTGTGCTTTTTCCAGCCAACACACGGTTAACGCCAGAAAGGTGAATCCCACCTGCGTCATCAGCATATATATTTGCCATAAAATTGACCACGGAATCGTATTGTTTTGCTCCCAGGACATTGTACTGCTGATTGATAAACCACTTTAATTTACTGTCGGTTTTACAAATCAAGCTATACAGATGATTTGCATAATCCTCGTTGCTAACGACTTGAATCGACGTGTTTGCAAATTGCCTGAGAAAAGGGAATGTAATATACTGATCGACAAATGTTTGAATTGTGCCTACGAAGTTAGGATATGACAAGAGTCTTTCTGCTGATTTTCCTAACTTTGCTTTCAATTCATTTACTGCTACGTTTGTGTGTGATAGCAAACAAACGCCACGGCCATCTTTTAGCGGTAATGTATCGGCTATTAGTTTGAGTTTTGCAATGAGAACAGTGGTCTTTCCGCTTCCTGGACATGCGAGAATGTCATTACTATCCCAACTGTTTATCACATTGCGAGCATCACCCGCAAAGCAACAACCATTTGGTAATAATAGTTTCTCGATAGGTGTAAAATCTGTAATTAGTTCCATAATGGTATATTTCACCCCTCAATTCCAGCAGCATGCTTTATTGCTAACACAAGATAGGAAAGATAAGGGTCTTTTTCTATTTCTTCTGCCAATGTCACTCGTTTGGCTTCGTCAATATGAGTCTGGTAAAGGTCTAAATCAAACATACACTCCTTGGGTAAGGAATTGCCACCTTCTCCTAAGGAAGATATCTCAGTAATTGCCCATCTCAGGTTGCTTGCCAGACACTGGGCAACAATTGCTTTCGATGTGCCGTTCGTCTTGACTGCTGGATTTCCTTTGTTAAGCATTGTGTCATGATATATCTGATGCGCTGTGACACAGGGTTCTTGGGTTGACCATTTCGCTTTTTCTTCGGCAAGCTTTTTTTCAATTTCTTCAATTTTCGTAGCCGTCAGAGCATATTGATCGCTGTTTTCAATTTTCTTTGCCTGAAGAATAGACTCATACAGCATATCTCGCAAACAACTAAATGCTACAGAATATTCAAAAGTCCATTTTGGTGCAACAAATGCATTGATACAGCCCACATTGTACTTTTGTTGAATAGCAACTATGGCAGCAGTTGTTTCGGCTTCTCGTTGATCTATCTCTCCAGCTTTTTTATCAGGCTCAATATCACAGTCAGTTATGATTGAAATGGGAACATCTATTGCACTGCCATCTTTTCTTAGAAAAATCCTCGAATATCTAAAGAAACCTGTTCCACCAACATTAACAACAGAGATTCCGTGCTTCTCTAAATTAATTCCAATAACATCTGCCAATGTTGGGATGAGCAACGATTCAGCATCTCCCTCAACCATAATAATTCCTTTGGCAAAAAACAGATTTGCTTTTGTCGAATCCAGAAATCGCTGTAAAAACAAATAGTCCCCTTTTTCAAGTCCTGTGTACTCTGCGCTTAAATTAAAGGAAGTGTCATTTTTAAGCAAAATAAGATTTTTAACGTTGATTTTAGATGCGAGAATGGAACTGTGCGTAGAAACAATCACCTGCACACCAGAATCGTTGTATTCTTTTTGCAGATAGCTGATCAACCGGAGCTGTGCTTGCGGATGCAGATGCGCTTCCAATTCCTCAATAACCGCAAGCTTCAAACTACCATTGGTATTACTGTTCAATAGCAAGAGCTCGGCGGCAATAAACAAAAGATTATGTACCCCCAAACCGGGTTGTATTTCTGGCGCAACCAAAGATAGACTCTCTAAAATCGACTTCAATCTCATTTCAGAGGTTTTGATTGAGGCATCTTTGGAAGCGTGTTCATCTAAAAATTCAGCAAGTGTGTTTCTGATTTTTCCAAGAATTTCTCGGCCTTCTTCTTCGAGGAAATATTTCTCTATACCTTCATTTGCCCGCATAATAAGAGTAACCAGCGTATTATCTTCTTTGTCGGAAAACAAAGGATGGCTAAAGAGTATTTGAGAAATTCGTGAATTTCGTCCGCTATGCATTTCCTTCTGCGCATCCCGAAGCGGTCTTAAATAAACACATTTTAAGAGTTCTCTCGCTTTGCCATCGAGCGATATACCGTCTTCGATATCTCCAGCTTTGAGTTCAGTATAAATACGACCATTTTCACGCCATGCCCGGTAGTGGAGAAGTAGTTTATAAAACACCGCACCAGAGGTTTTATCTTTTTCAAACGAGAGCCATTCAATAAAATTTTTTGCTTCGTTGATTTCAAATCCTTCAAAAGTGCAATCGATACTGAATTCTGTTGCAATTTCCCCAGTAGCGCTAATATAAAAATCCTCATCCGTAACACGCGTAAATTCGCCACTTTGCGTTTGGAGGACAAGCTTGATTGCATCAATTATTGCACTTTTTCCGGAATCATTCTCTCCAATCAATGCGTTTAATCCCTTGTGAAAATTCACTGTGATTCCGTGTTTGCTCACCCCATCATAGGCATACTTTCTGAAGTTTTTAAGCGTAATTGTAGATAAGTACATATTATATTCCTCCAACTACCAACTATAATCCAATAATCGCATATAAACGGGACTTTTAGTAAGATTAACGCTGTCGATATAGGATAAATGAGCAGCGTTCTCAATCATAAATACAATCTTATCATCGTAGATGAATGCAATATATGTATCAAAATCAGCTCCTACCTCGTGCGTCCGGTATTGCATAGCACATCGAAAATCACTGTTTAATGCATTTTGGATTTGTGCAATCCCGGCGAGGAATTCATACTTGTCATTAAATATGAATTTGTAGGGAAAGAAAAGTAAAAGATGCTTTCGTGTTTCAAGGGTTTTCAGTAACTCAATGATATCGTTTTCGACTCCCTGCTTCTTTATTGTGGTTGTGCGTAACTTCTGCAAACCTTCAAAATCATATTCTCTTAGAGCGGCATGGATGCGTGTTGCTTTAATTGAACCATTTTTAACTTTAGGTTCACTCGTGACAAATACGCCTTTCACAATTTCGGTTTTACTTGGGTATAAAATGCTTTTTGCCTGCAATGCAGTTTTACTGGCAATTAGCTTGAAATCCAACTGATAACTTGTCGAAATACAATCACATTGCCCGTTCTCTTCACTTTCGGGAGATTGATAAATATCTCCGCCTGATTTTGTGCGGAAAAAGTCAGAAGCATTTACGAACTCTAATAAATACCTCTCATAGTTGCAATCCGGGTCTCCATGTATATAGTTTTTTATTATCATTTCAGACGGTAATAGCTGTGCAATCATGGATTTGTCATACATATCAATGGCTCCATAAAACTGCAAATAAGTGAAAAGCCGCATGGGAATACACCCACACGGCTGCCTTGGCGGCACAAAGGCCTCCGTAGAATTATTATAGTGGATAACACCGGAAAATTCAAGTTTCCGTCGTTTCTGCGGCGAAAATACTGAAGTTACACCCGTTAGGGAGGGGTTAGGGATTTTGCGTTTTTCGGCATTCTTCCGTTCCAAGGATAAAGCCGCCATTTTACCTCTCTGACCACAGTTGGAATGAGGTCAAGCGCACTTCAAAAATTGAACTTATAACGCAGAAAAACCGCCAAAAAGGCGGTTTTTCCAAGAAAGGTGGTCCGAGTGACAGGATTCGAACCTGCGGCATCCTGCTCCCAAAGCAGGCGCGCTACCAACTGCGCTACACCCGGTTATTTCGTTATTTTATCCGGCTGGTCGTATTCTCCCAAACCAGGCGCGATACCAACTTCGCTATACCCGGATATTTAATTTCTGCCATTATATCACGGTGGGGGAGAAAATCAAAGATTTTTCTGTCTGTGGTCATTTATGTGGTCAAAGCCGCTTTTGTGCCGTTTTCTGCAACCGGGGGAAATCCAGCAAACGCAGGCGCTGCAAGGCTTTGCGGCATTTCGCCTTACCCTGTCCCGGATACCGCCACGGCACTCCCAAAGCAGGCGCGATACCATCTTCGCTATACCCGGTCGTGCGCTTTCGCCGTGATATTATACCAAACACAACCGCTCCATGCAAGGTTTTTCGGATTGATGTTTTTTCGTCGCTATGATATGATGGCGTGTGAAAGAAACAGGAGTGTGAACCTTATGAGAATGCGGAAAAAACCGAACCTGATCCCCCGGATGGAGCGCTGCGCCGCGGTGCAGATCCGGACGCCGGAAGACCATAAAGGCCGCTGGGCGGAGGAGTTTTCGCAGTACCGCGAGATCCGTCTGGAGCTCGGCTGCGGCAAAGGCCGCTTCACCTGCGAACAGGCGCTCCGCGAGCCGGACGTGCTGCTGCTCGCGCTCGAAAAGGTGCCGGACGCGATGGTCGTGGCGATGGAGCGCGTTGTGGAGCAGGGCATACCGAACGTCCGCTTTCTCGACCGGGACGCCGAGCTCCTGCCCGAGATGTTCGCCCCGGGCGAGATTTCCCGCCTGTACATCAATTTCCCTGACCCGTGGCCGAAGAAGAAGCAGTTCAAGCGCCGTCTGACCGCGCCGGAGTTCCTCGATAAGTACCGCGCGCTGCTGCCGGAGGGCAGGGCGGTCTGGTTCAAGACCGACAACGGGCCGCTTTTCGACTGGTCGCTCGAATCGTTCCGCGGCTGCGGCTGGGCGCTTGCCGATATGCCGGAGGGCACGCCCATGACCGATTACGAAGCGCGCTTCATCGAGATGGGTCTTCCCATCCACCGCGTTGTGGCGACGCGCCCATAAGACCATATGGTAAAAATCGGAAACGTGGAGCTCGCCGGGCGGCTCTTTCTCGCGCCGATGGCCGGTGTGACGGACGCCTCATTCCGGCTCCTCTGCCGGAAACACGGCGCAGCGCTCGCCACGAGCGAAATGATCTCCTCCAAGGCGCTCATGTATCAGGACGGTAAGACGAAAACGCTGCTCGTCCGGCCCGAGGGGGATACGCCCCTCGCCGTGCAGATCTTCGGGAGCGACCCCTCGTGCATGGCGGAGGCCGCGTGCAAGGTGATAGACCTTTGCCGCCCCGAGATCATCGACATCAACATGGGCTGCCCCGTCGGGAAGGTCGTAAAGTCCGGCGACGGGAGCGCGCTTATGAAAACGCCCGATCTCGCGGCGAAGATCATCGAATCGGTCGTCCACGCGGTGGATGTGCCGGTGACGGTCAAGTTCCGCAAAGGCTTCGATAAGGGCAATATCAACGCCGTGCCGTTTGCCGAAATGTGCGAGAGCGCGGGCGCCGCGGCGATCGCGGTGCATGGCCGCACGAGAGCGCAGATGTATGCGGGGCAGGCCGACTGGGACATCATCCGCGACGTAAAGCGCGCGGTACGCATCCCGGTGTTTGCCAACGGCGATGTATGGACCGCGGAGGACGCCGAACACATTTTGCGCTACACCGGCGCGGACGCGGCGCTCATCGGGCGCGGCAGCTTCGGCAACCCGTGGCTCTTTGCGCAGGGCAACGCCCTTCTTGCCGGGGAGAAAGTCCCGCCGCTCCCGCCGCTGCGCGCGCGGATGGAGGAAGCCCTCGGCCAGATCACAATGGCGTGCTCGCTCAAGGGCGAGAAGATCGCCATTCTGGAAGCGCGCAAGCAGCTTTGCTGGTATCTGCGCGGGGTGTCCCATGCGGGATATTATAAGCAGCAGATCGTATCGATGAATACGCTCGCCGACGCGGAGAAGATCGTCCGCGGCATACAGCGCGATCTGAGGTGACAGCATGACAAAAGACGAGGAAAAAGGATATATCGAGCGCGTTCTCGCCGGAGACGAGAGCGCCTATGAGCCGCTCGTGACGGAAAACCAGACAAAGGTATACCGTCTCGCGCTGCGCATACTGAAAAACGAGGCCGACGCCGAGGACGCCGCGCAGGGGGCGTTTCTCAAGGCGTACACCTCGCTTGCGGATTTTCGCGGCGACAGCCGGTTTTCCGTGTGGCTCTACCGGCTGACGAACAACATATGCATCGATATGCTGCGCAAAAGTAAGCGTGCCGTTATCGTGTCGCTCCAGACGGAAGACGACGACGGCGAAGAGACCGAGATCGCCATTCCCGACGAGCGGTATTCCCCCGAGAGGCTGGCCGAGCGCGCCGCCGACCGGGATGCCGTGCGCACGGCGCTCGCCGCGTTGCCGGATGACTGCCGCGAAATTCTCGCCCTGCGCGAGAGCGCGGGGCTGAGTTACGACGAGATCGCCGCGGCGCTCTCGCTGGAGGTCGGCACGGTCAAATCGCGGCTCAACCGCGCGCGGAAAAAGCTCTGCATAGCGCTTCTCAAAAGCGGGAACTTTTCCGACCGTTTCCCGTCCAAACAAGGGAAGGGGTGTGAAGCGTGAAAAACTGTGAATACTATGAAGAGCTGATTGGCGCAGCGCTCGACGGCGAGATCACCGCCGAAGAGGACAAGGAGCTTCGTGCCCATCTGGAAAGCTGCGAGGCCTGCCGGAGCTTTTATGAGGCGATGCAGGCAATATCCGGCACGGACGATGCGCTCGGCGATGTGCCGGAGAATTTCACGGCGAACGTGATGGCGCGCGTCCGCGAGACCGCTGCCCCGGCGGAAAAGCCGGCGAAGAAAAAGGCGGGCATCGCGCGCCTTGTGACGCGCTATGGCGCGCTTGCCGCGGCGGCTGCCGTGGCGATCTGGGCGGGAGTGACCTTTTCCGGCACTTTCGCCGCGACCTGCCGCAATTGTTTCTGCCGATCTGTCATGCCTGCGCACTCTCCGCCGTTACTTCCGCTTTCTTTTCCTCCGTACGCAAAACTTCTTCACCGAAGCTTACTTTTCCCTTGCACAACACATCTACCGCCGCATAATCGTCCGCATTTGTAACAATAACCGGAGTTGTGGTATCGTACCCTG